>ERZ773108.659-NODE-659-length-37746-cov-6.854660_pt1 | contig 37746 bp, 26 predicted proteins | sample MGYA00580570_ERZ773108 | MGnify/ENA primary metagenome ERZ773108 (study PRJEB29015, sample SAMEA2737840) | human gut metagenome | biome: human gut; feature: human-associated habitat; material: faeces | place: China | collected 2012 ...
GATGGTGAAACTTGCTGCAATAAGAATGTTGCTGAACAAAATTTAAACAGGCTCTAACAGGTTTACATCATAATTTACTTTTGCAAATTATGATGCTTTAATAATATGTACTATCTTTGTGAAATAACCAAATCATTAAAAGATGTACTACTGGGAATACGCAACAGCTGCACACACTCACTATAAATCATTAAGAAAAATTTTTAATATTTGTATAGCTTCAAAGGAATTTGAAAAAGACAAATCATCGGATATATTATACAGAATCTACTATTTATGTGGTCATGTGATAGAATGTGCTGCAGTATATCTTATTTATAATCATTTCCGTTGGAGTGATAATCCCAAATGTCAGAATTGGAACGGTGAATCTGAACATATCAATATACGATTTAACCAACAATTTACAGAGAATTCTCATATGGATTTTTATCCCATAATTAAAGACGATCAATCCAACCGCCTAATAGCATTACATGGGAAAAATAAGTTCTATTTTTCAGCACATAATAAAGCAGAAAATGATTATTTCAACGTTCAAAAACATGAATTTCAAAAATATATTAAAGGTATAATTCAAGTTCAACTACCTCAAGATGTTCCATATTTTCGCTGTAGCTGTCCAGCGGATGAACAATACAAACAAGCCATTGAATTATTGGACAATTGGAATCCTGATTTACGGTATTATTATGAAAATCGCAAAAGCGGTCACTTTAATAGAAAATTATCAAACTTGATGATTGCTCCAATAGTAAACTCTCAAGCAATAGAGCAACTTTTAACTATTTGCGAAAAGATCATTAACAAACTTCCATCTGGTAAACAAATCATATAATCCTATGTTACAAGTTTCGAAATATGCAAATAAATTGAACCGTTTCTTTAAGGACCAGTTCGAAAGTCGTGAATTACATTACACTGTAACTATACAGTTAAATTTTTCAATAGATATTTCTCTCTTTATGTCAGATCCTCTCTCATTCACAAAGGAAAAGCTAAAAGAAGAATATAGTAAATGGCTTAAAGGCGAACTAGTAGAAGAACACAAAGGAGAATACTCAGAAAGGGTATTAGCACAAGAATGTGAAAAAGACTTTAATGTTTTCTTTAATACTGAATCCATAAGATTTTATGTAAATGAATTTGACGAGCCTGGAGACCCTGGCGAAGGGAATAGTGGTTTAAAATGGGGACCTCGTTACCGACTCTCATCATTAATTTATCGTGAGCCTAAAGAGAAGGAGAGATCTATTCCCCCGGTAGTCACATTCTATAGTTATAAAGGAGGAATGGGGCGTACTACAACTATGATGGCATTTGCTCTTTGGCTTGCGCATAAAGGTATAAGAATAGCTATTATTGATTGTGATTTAGAGGCACCAGGATACCTTAACTTTTTTAATTTAAGTCATCAGAAATCATTCTCAGATGGATTTAAAAATGGTTTTGTCGAATTCATGGGTGATTGCAACTTTCTAAATAAGAAAATTGACATAAGTAATTATACAGTTATCCCTACTGCACCTCAAAACAATAAAGAGTTAGCTCAAATCTATGATAACATAATAATAGTTCCAGGAGGAAATCTAAACGACGCATTTACAGAAGAATTTGGCCTTTTTGATAATGAATCAGAAATTGATAAAGAACATCGTAAATTGGCTGATGAAAATCGAAGAGATTATATAGAAGGACTTTCACGTATTAATCTATCAAATCCAAGTGTTGTAAAACAAAATTTCAATACACTTATAAATCTGTTAAAACAAGAATATGAAATTGATATTGTATTAATTGATTCTAGAACAGGCTTTAATGATATATACGGTAGCGTTGTTTTTGACTTAGCAGATGAAATTGTTGCATTCTTTGGATTTAGTAAGCAAACTATGCCGGGACTGCGTCAATTACTTGATACTTATCAAAAAAGTATAAATATCTCTGATATCAATTCTCTTGGATTAACAATCTGTAATTCAATACTTCCATCGATTGAAGAACTAAATGATAATGACTTACTCAACAAAAAGTGGAGTAGTTATGAAAAAGACTTTAAAGATAATATTGTTAAGTTTTGTGAAAATAAAAACATTTCAGTTCCTAATTTCTTCTCAATCCACAGGAGTAATGATCTTGAAGAACTTGGTATGAATGAACAAGCAGATTTAAGTTTCGTCCAAATGATAAAAAACAACACCTTTAATGATTATTCATCACTATTCAATTCTATTTATAATTCATTACAAATCAAAGGCTTAATCACTGAGAATAAAAATATTATTGAAGACAATGAGTTTTCAAGCAAAACAGATGATAACAAAATCACTACCAAGCCACTTTCTGATAAATTCGACAGAAATAGAATAAGACGATTACGTCCTCTTCAATTGACAAAAATTATTCTTCGTCAATTAGACTCAAAGCTTGAAAAGGTTAAGAATTTTGCTGAACAAATGGACATTCCCAAAAAAGAAACATTCTTGTACCGTGACTGTATGAAAGAAATTTTCAACCCCTACAAATTTATTATAAGGGGATTCAAAGGGGCTGGTAAGACTTGTATATATCAAGCATTAGGAAAAAGTTCAGAAGTAGCTGATTTTATTCGTGAACGTTCAGAAGTTCCCAAAGAAAATTCTTATGATTTTATCAACGTGATTTCCTTCGAAGGAATTAGTAACCACCCATTAAAACTACTAGAAAAGAATGGTGCATTTGAGAAAGAAAAATTTTATAACATTGATGCCTTTTGGCAAATAATGATGTGGAATGCAGTTTTCTCAACAAATAAATACGACAAAATTCTTTCAAAAAGTTCAATTAAAGATTCCGTAAGTGATATTAAGGGAACTAATGGAACACTTGTACTTAGAAAGATTAACGACATGATAGAACATGACGTATTCAACGTACTTGCTGCAATTGAAGAAGATTTACTTAATCTCAATGATTATTTAACAAACAACCATATTCAATTATTTATAATGTATGATGGTCTTGATAATGTTGTTATGCCCAAACATTGGAGTAAAGCTATTTCTCCGCTTATAAATAATTGGGGAGGCAACTTATCTGCTTATTCTAATATTCATCCTAAAATTTTTTTACGAACAGATTTATTTGAACGTATTGAAGGAACAAATACAGAACGATTAAAGGATAACATTATTGATATAGATTGGTCTGTTGGAGAAGTTTTCGGCTACCTTTTCAAGCTTATACTAGGGCCAGAAGAATGTGAGTCCCGCGAAGCTTTTTGGACTATAATTAGGAAATTGCGTAAAGATACAGCGGATAGTATGATAGATAATATGACAAGAAATATAAAAAACAATGGTGGGCAATTTCGTAGTCTTGATGATAAAACCTTAAAACCACTTGTTGAAATATTTTTTGGACAAAAGGTCTATCTCAAAAGCACAGGGACTAATCTTGGACACCCGTGGATATATTTCGAAAGACAGTTATCTAATGCTGCTGGCAAATTAAGCATGCGTCCTTTTATAAATACATTAACAACAGATGTCATAAAAAAAGGACTTGAGAATAGTTATAGTCACGTGCAAGAAATTATTTCTCCCAATATTTATGCTTCTCGTGAAGTCCGAAGCAAAGTGGCAGAATCCTATTTCAACGATATGGCAAGTGAAGAAGATTTCACGGATGATCTTCAAAAAGTTAGGTCATTTATAAATAGCGAACAAGGAAAAGACTTTAGAAAAAAGACCCTAACGGAATCTGAATTTAACAGTTTTTTACAACAAATTATGACATTATATGCCAATGAAATGAATGCTGTAGAATCTCCCCTTGAACTAGCTCAACTTATATATGCAAGCGGATTAATGAAAGAAGTCTATAAACCAGGAAGAAAAATATATAAATTCGCACCAATGTTTGAATATCCTTGGGGATTACAAGGAAAATCTGAAGATGAAGAAGATGCTCACAGTTCTAGATATAATTATAAGAAACATGAATTAGAAGAAGGGAAAATTTACGAAGGAAAAATAATTATTAAGTATGGAAACAAAAGGATTCAAACTGATGCTTATTATAAACCTCTTTTTATAAGAGGTGAAATTCTTCCATCGGAATTCCTTGAAGATGATATCGTTACATTTGTTGCAAGGAAAGAACCTGATAAAGATAATCCACAAAATGATTTCTGGTTTGCAACGGAAGTTCAAATAAAAAATTAAAAAGTTAGAGTTATGATTAACCCTTTTGAAGGAGGAAGCTATAAATCACAGTTCTCATTGATTATCTACAAGCGGCTTATAAGTCGCTTGTGGTTTTCTAATGCAGATGTAATGGCAGATTTCCTATCATGTGACTCACCCACAAAACTTCCTTTTAGTATAACAAAATGTGAAGGATATGGTGAAATGAAAAAAGCTTTTTGTCTCATTCGTAATATGCTTAACAATAGCGAAGAAAATTGTATTCAAGAACGAGGCAACCTCAGAGACCGAGAATTTTGTTACGTAGGGAAAATTGATGACCCACTATCAGAAATGGTTGCCGCTGCAAATGAAGCAAAATATAAAAAGGATCTCAACGAATACTTTCAATTTTGCCAAGATTCAGCCGGTTTTTTCCCGACTTCATGGATAGAACATTTCTTTGCTGACACGCTAGACATATTTCAAATAAAGAAAAGAAAAAGCAACGGAAAAGAGATCATCGGAACTTCAGTATCACGAAAGCTCAAAAACATCGAATGGCTCCCTTTTATTTATGAATCTATACGAGACAAGAATGTGCTGCAAATCTCCTATCATGAAAAATTTCAGGTACCAATATCTATTATATTCCACCCTCATTTTCTGAAAGAGTTTAATAATCGATGGCACCTTTTTGGAATAGTTGAAAAGAAAAATAAAGAAACTGGTAAAATCTGCTTCATTGAGGGGTATAATATTCCGTTAGACAGAATAGATGAGAAACCTAAAATCTTAAAAGATAGTGCTTATTTCAAAGAACCAAATAAAATTAAATATCCAAATTATTTCAATGATATTGTAGGCACTACTAAAACCAAAGGCATGAAATTATATCCTATTACACTTCGAATATATGGCAAGTATATGTTTGGACTAATAACAACAAAGCCCATACATCAATCTCAAGAAACAACAATGGAATTCAACGAAAATTTAGGCTATGGTGAAGTAACAATGACTTTACGACCCAACAACGAGTTTTATGGTAGGATTCTCCAAATGGGAAGCGACCTCGAAATTACCAGTCCGCAAGAAGTAAGAGATGAAATAACTAAACGAATATCTGACATGAGCATACGCTATGGGAAAAAGTCTAATAAGGCTCCTGCTTAACATACAACTAATAGTACCTACTATTAGGAACCATTAATAGACCAAATTATTTTTTATCGCCCCCAAAATATTCATAGCTTTGCAATGTCAAACGACAAGAAAGCGTTCTTTGAAAGATTGAAGATTAGTATATAGCTTTTAGCTAGTGTACACAGTAAGTGAAGACGAGTTACAAACTGTACCATTATTTTATAATTTATTATTCAATACCGTCAACCTGATAATGAGTGAAGGCCGGTCATCAAGAGGCTTTGTCCGAAGATGTTATAACCTCTACAACTCTTAACTTCGAAGAACCATGAAGAAGCAAGTGAACAACAGTACAGTTAATGGCGCCTCTGCAGCAAGTAGCGCCCAGTCTACCAACTCTTACATGCAGTACACTCAGTACCGTAACCGACAAGGACACGGATGGGCTGCAGAGGATGCAAATGCCATGGCAGACCGCCTTAGAGGCAAACATGTAGATCAGGTTGGCAAGGACAACAGTCACAATGGGGCCGACCGTATCGTCAATGGTGTAGAAATCCAGACGAAATACTGCGCCTCTGCACGGGAGTCTGTCAATGCAGCTTTCCAAGATGGAAGCTACCGTTACAACGGTATGAAGCTTGAGGTACCTAAAGACCAATACGAGGAGGCTGTCAAGATTATGGCAGAGAAAATTCGGAATGGCCAGGTGCAAGGTGTTTCCGATCCGGCAGTAGCGAAAGACATGGTTGTAAAAGGTAATTGCACTTACCAGCAAGCCAAAAACATCGCAAAAGCAGGAACCGTTGACTCCATCAAGTTTGACATAAAGACACAGGCTGTTACATGCGGACTTACTTGTGGTATATCATTCGTTGTTTCTTACGCCAATGGTGTACGTGCTGGCATGTCCCACAAAGAAGCCTTAAAGCAAGCATCCGTTCAAGCTGCTAAAAGTGGGGGAACTTCCCTAATTGTAGGAGTCGGCACACAACAGTTGCTCCGTACCTCTGTGGGTCGTAGCATGGCAGCATCGGCCACCCATGCATCCCGAACTGTTTTGGATACAGTATGTAAAACAGAGGTCGGGAAGAAAGTGGTAGAGAAAACAGCATCAGCTCTTGTTGGTAAACAGGTAGTCAATCAGACGGCCAAGAATGTGCTTGCAAAAGGCATGAGAACCAACATGGTAACTGGCGGCATCATGCTCGCCGTACAAACAGTTCCCGATGCAATAAAGGTCTGTAGAGGGAAAATGTCAAAAGGTGAATTTTGTAAGAACGCTGCAACCAATACAGCCAGCATCGGTGGAGGATATGCTGGTGCCACAGCAGGAGCAGCTATTGGAACCATGGTTTGTCCTGGTATAGGCACAGCGATAGGCGGATTCATTGGCGGTGTCGGCGGAAGCATTGTCAGTTCTCACGCAGTAAAGGGTATCTGTTCGTTATTCAAATAATGAACAGTACTCATACAAAAACAAATTACTAATCATCAAGAAGAAAAAGCTATGAAAGAAAACACAGCTATCCAACTTGTAGCCGCAAAGGCTCTCCCTGCACTTTCTGGTGCAACAGTCACTTACAACGCAGAGAGAAATGTGTACCTAACCACCGGTTATACCAGTCAGGCAGGTAACACCTACTTCAAAGCAATTCGCTTATCAAATAGACTTGCCGTCTATTATAATATAGGCATAGGATATTGCCGTACATTCCTTAATGGAATCACTCTTTTTACCTTCAATGGGACAAAACCGGAACTTATCGGACAAAAGGCATTCAACTGCCATTTCTTCAGCGAACAAGATGCAGCCACTCAAAGCGTGTTGATGTTGAAGAGTTATCTGGAAGGCCAAGCCAAGCTTATGGGAGCGACAGTTTCTGAACGCCAAATGCTGGATTTCTCACGCAACTTGATTGAGGAAACTCAACATAAAAGGCTTGCGGAGCCTTCTGCCTCCCACCAATAAAATCTTTAATCACCTTAAAATGATTCTATCATGGCAAGTTTGACAAAAGCAATCAATAAACAGTTTTTAGATAGCGTCTTACCAACTTATGGAAATCCACGTAAAGACACACCTATCTACGACAACTCACAAAGAGCTTTCATTTGTGACCAATACGAAAGCACTAAAGGGCATCGTTACTACAAGGCATTGAGGTTCTGTGACCGGCTTGCCATTGTAGAGAAAGTAGCTTTGGCATACAACTGGACGTATATCAATGGTATCGAGATATATGCATTCAACGGACATCAGTTTGAACTTATCCAAAAGAAAGACTTTGAATGTTCTACTTATCATAGTACTGAACTTGTGAAAGAAGAAACGACAAAAATGCTAGAAGCATATTTTGATTCTGCATTAAAAACAAGCGGAAGCACTATACCAAAAGAAGAAATCAAAGAAGAGGCCAAATCTGTAATAGAAAGTAGCTACAAAAGCCTTCTTGATGAAGACTACAATCTTCGTTTAACTCAAATCTTACCAACCATTGAAAACCATTAATCACATGCAAACATTAGATACTACAAACAAAGAACAGATGCTCGCATACGAGTTAATTGCTAATACTAACTCCAGTTTCTTCCTTACCGGTAGAGCGGGAACAGGTAAGACAACCTTCTTGAACAATATTCAGAAGATAGTCAATAAACAATTCGTCACGTTAGCACCTACTGGAGTAGCTGCAATACTGGCAGGTGGAGATACAATTCACTCGTTCTTTGGCTTTCCATTAGAAGTATGCGCTCCTGGCACCTATGGGAAACTGAGTGAAGCACGTATCCTAACAATCATACATACGGATACTATCATCATTGATGAGGTATCTATGCTTCGTTGTGACCTAGTTGATGCCATTGATTATACCTTGCGCAAAACTATGCGAAATACACTGCCATTTGGAGGGAAGCAAATTATCTTCGTAGGCGACGTGTTTCAGTTACCTCCCATCGTGAAACAAGGACCAGAGCACGATCTTTTGAAAGACATTTATAATACGGATACGTTCTTCTTTTATAAGGCGAACGTAATAAAACGCATGCGCCTTGCAAAGATCGAATTTCAAAAGGTATACCGCCAAGAAGATAAAGATTTCTTACAGATCCTTGAAAACGTAAGAATGAATAAAGTTACTCCTTATAACTTGATAGAACTGAATAGCCGCTTATGCCAACCAAAAGAAAATGATGGCATGGTGATTACTTTAACTTCCCGTAATGATACAGCCAACGAGATTAATCTGAATTGTCTTGCCCAAATAGATGAGAAGGAATATCTCTATGACGGCACGATTACTGGAAAATACGAGGAAAAAGAGATGCCTGTAGCCAAAGAATTACGTTTAAAAGAGGGAGCACAAGTAATGTTTACCCGAAACGATTCTTTAAAACGATGGGCTAATGGAACACTCGGTACAGTTTCAAAGCTTTCAAAAGACGAGATTCAAGTCACTGTTGATAATGGGGAAACATACGCTGTACCATGCTGTTCTTGGGATTCCATAACCTATGAATACGACCGTGAAGCGCGTAAACTTAAAAAACAGGTAACTGGTACATTTACTCAGTTCCCTTTAAAACTAGCATGGGCTATAACTATACACAAGAGCCAAGGTTTGACCTTTGATAAGCTATCGCTAAACTTAAGCCATGGATTATTCGCGCCAGGACAGTTGTATGTAGCCTTAAGCCGTGTCCGCTCTTTAGATGGCTTGTATCTTTCTAACGAGATTATTCCTCAATATGCACATACTAGCCTAGAGGTATTGGAATATGCTTCTGAGTTTAACAATACAGACATTATAACCAACGAAATAGAAAGTGGCAAAGCAGTATATGCTGCACAAAACAACCATGATTATGATGAAGCAGCCAAACAATATCTTATGCTTGCGCAAAAGCATCTCATCAAAGGAAATATTAACGAATCCATGCAACAATTAAGCAGATGCTTTAACATCATGGTGAATGACGAACATCTATTGGGAATCATAGATAATTCCCATATATCAATGTATCAAGAAGATTCTTATCAATCAAATTTTCTCGCTGCAACATTTAGTTTATATGCGATGAAATATAATGATGCCTACCAATATATTGAAAAGGCGCTCAAACATCACGTTTGGCAAGATGCATTATTTGTCAAATCCCGTACATTAACCATGCTTGAAAGATATGTAGAAGCAGACAACGTGAACGTACAATTGGCAGGTCTTTTCGATATGGAAACCCCAAGTGCAAATGTACTTTACACAATATCTATGTTGAACGAGCTTCACATGGAAGAACCAGGGTTGAGGTATATGAGTAAGCTCATTGAAATACGCCCCAAATATGACGGCGGATACATCGCACTACGTATGCTATGCAAACGACGTGGCTACACATTAGAGTATTCACAAAACACGGTTTCTGATCTAGTGACAGCATTCAACTCAGATATATCACAAGAAGATTTTGCAAGTCTATTAAAAAAAGCTCGCAAGGATTCTTCCAAAAGTGTCTCCTATCTTCTAACGAGAATCAAAAAGCAAGATTGGGGAGAGGAGATTGAATAAGAATCGCTTTACTTTAACTTCTTATTCATATATACATCTATTAAAGTAAAGTCCTTTTTCAGCAAGAGAAAAAATAACATTTTCTCTTTTGGCAGGTACCAAACTCTTTTTTCCCCTTTGCTGAAATCTGGTTATAAAATTATTGAATGCTAACGTACTTCTATAAGTTCAGTGATGCAAATGTGGTGCAAACACATAAAACAAAAAACGCAACTATTTGGTATCCAAATAATTGCGTTTTTATTTCGTACTCGAAGCGGGACTTGAACCCGCACAGCCGCAATGGCCAAGGGATTTTAAGTCCCTCGTGTCTACCGATTCCACCATTCGAGCATCCTCGACGAGAGAGAGCGGAAAACGAGACTCGAACTCGCGACCCTAACCTTGGCAAGGTTATGCTCTACCAACTGAGCTATTTCCGCGTTTACGGGTGCAAATGTAGGGAGTTTTGCGATATACTCCAAACTTTTCACCCGTTTTCTTTTTAATTTTATGCAATTATCTTCCTAAAAGTGAGTTTTCAGCTTGAATCACTTTCTCGAAGTTGAAGCCACTCACCACTTGCTGCATCAGTTCTTCAATCTTGTCATTGCACAAGTTACCGATGCTTCCGGCATGCGTGTGATGTACGGTCTTATCGTGTGAGAAGTTGCCAGCCTCAATGTCCAGCCCTACTTTCTTATATGCATCACGGAACGGCATTCCTTCTGAAGCCAGGCGGTTCACCTCTTCCACACTGAACATATACAGGTATTTGTCATCATCCAGGATATGTTCGTTGATTTTGATTTTCTCCATGATGTAAGTAGCCATCTGCAAGCAGTCTTCCAGTTCCTCAAAGGCAGGAAGGAACACTTCCTTGATAATCTGAAGGTCACGGAAATAACCGGAAGGAAGGTTGTTCATAATCATCATAATCTGCTGCGGAAGAGCCTGAATCTTGTTGCATTTGGCACGGGTCAGCTCAAATACATCGGGATTCTTCTTGTGCGGCATGATGCTGGAACCGGTGGTACATTCATCGGGCAACTTCACGAAGCCGAAGTTCTGGCAACTGAACATGCAGGCATCGAACGCCATCTTCGACAGTGTTCCGGCAATGGAAGCCAGCGCAAACGATACGTTGCGTTCCACCTTGCCACGGCCCATCTGGGCATACACCACATTGTAATTCATTGAATCGAATCCCAACAGACGAGTGGTCATCTCACGGTCCAACGGGAAAGAAGAGCCATACCCTGCTGCCGAGCCCAATGGGTTACGGTTACAGGTCTTGTATGCAGCCTGAAGGAACATCATATCGTCCACCAAGCTTTCTGCATAGGCACCAAACCACAGGCCGAAAGAAGAAGGCATGGCAATCTGCAGGTGGGTATATCCCGGCATAAGCACATCCTTGTAACGGTTGCTCTGAGAAATAAGTACATGGAACAAACGCTCTACAGCTTCTGCCACCGATTTCAACTGAGCACGGATAAACAGCTTCAAGTCGACCAACACCTGGTCATTACGCGAACGTCCACTGTGGATTTTCTTTCCCACATCCCCCAGGCGACGTGTCAGCATCAGCTCCACCTGTGAATGTACATCCTCTATTCCGTCTTCAATCACAAACTCCCCGCGTTCTACGGAAGCGTATATATTTTTCAGTTCTTCCAGCAAAATCTTCAGTTCGTCCGAAGTCAGCAGGCCGATACTTTCCAGCATGGTGATATGTGCCATCGAACCCAGCACGTCGTACTTTGCCAGATACATGTCCATTTCGCGGTCACGTCCCACGGTAAAGCGGTCAATTTCCGCATTTACCTGTACATTTTTTTCCCAAAGTTTTTGAGCCATAATTTCAGTTTTTATCTCCGGCATCTGCCGGTCATTTCAATTAATAAGGAAGCATGGCCAGCATGTCAGCCAGTTTCTCCACTCCCTCCTGCAGGGGTTTTGACACCATGGCTTTCATGAACATGTTCACTTCCGCACGGATAGTCACTTTCATTTTAGCCTCTTCCTGTGTCACAGGCAGAATCTGAATCCACAGATTCAAAGGTATGGGCGATTTGTCACCTTCAAACTTAATGCACTTCAAAGGTTCACGCTCAATGATGCGCAATGTAAGACTGATGCCCTGTACTTTCAAGGTAATGGAATCACGGTCGAACGACATATCTTCCAGTTTCCCGTCCAGCTTGTCCTTCACCATGTCCAGGCGCTCCCGAACTCCTTCCAGGTTATTCAGGTCGGACAGTTTGTTATATACTCGTTCCTGACTATAAGGAACATGCTTCACATTGCTTTCAAATTGTACAGCCATATTTTTTCAATCTTCAGGAAAATTCTCCCGTCATCGCATAAAAAAAATGTCATCTTGAGCAGAGTGGACTCGCTCAGGATGACATCTCCTATTTACAATCCGAGACTGCTTTCCCAGTTACAGAATCTATTATTTTCCAGTCCAGTGAGAAGGATCTTGTCTCCATGCCTGCAGCACAGGGATATCCTCTTCATTGATATAATCGGTCTTCAAAGCTGCTTCCAGCACTGCATTGTAGTTGGTCAGTGTAACCAGTTCTACTTTTGCTTTCTTGAAGGCTTCTACTGATACATCGAAACCGTAAGTGAAAGAAGCAATCATTCCAATTACTTCACAACCGTCACGACGGATAGCTTCTACCGCTTTCAAACTGCTTCCACCGGTTGAAATCAGGTCTTCTACTACAACCACTTTCATACCCGGACGCAATTCACCTTCAATCAAATTTTCCAAGCCATGGTCTTTCGGGCTTGAACGAACATATACGAACGGCAAGTTCAACTCTTCTGCCACCAGCGCACCCTGTGCAATCGCACCTGTAGCTACACCTGCGATGGCGTCTACTTCACCGAATTTTTCAAGAATAACACGACAAATCTCTAACTTTACGAAGTTACGAAGTGCAGGATATGACAACGTCTTACGATTGTCACAATAAATCGGCGATTTCCAACCTGATGCCCAAGTAAACGGGTTAGCCGGCTGAATCTTCACAGCCTTCACCTTCAGCAACTTTTCTGCAAATAATCTTTCCAAAGCTTTCATAACTTTTTAATTCTCTGATAAATGTTTTTGCAAAATTATAGAAATACATCGGGAATAGAAAATTTAAGAGCATTAATTTTACTAAAACCCGTCAGATTGTTTTATTTCGTCCACGCCAGCGTAACAATGCTGATGCTTATTCCCTCAATATCAGCCAATACATCTGCACAGGCACCCAACGTAGCCCCTGTGGTCAGCACATCATCCACCAGCATCACATGTTTGCCTTGCAGCATACGGGTATCGCCAGCCAGATGAAAAAGATGAACCGTGTTTTCCTGTCGTTCCAGCACGGATTTATGGGTCTGAGTCTGGTTGTTTCGCACCCGACAGAGCAACCCGTCGCACACCGGAATGCCTGTCTGCTCAGAAATGCCCTCTGCCAGCAGACGACTCTGGTTATATCCCCTGGTACGCAGACGGTCGGGGTGCAAGGGAACCGGCAACAAATAATCTACTCCCTCAAAGAAACCCGTCGGGAGCAGTTCATGCGCCAGCATCTCTCCCATCTGCCGGCAGACTTTCTGACGGCCATAATATTTCATACCGGCCAATATATGGGCTACTTTCCCTCCACGGGCATAATAAAACAAAGCCGACGCCCGCTGTATCGGGAAACGACCCCAGAAAATCTTTTCCATTTCATTGCCCGGTGTACTTCCTAAGTGCGTATGAGGAAGCTGTGACAGACAATCACAACAAAGGGCCTGTTCGGAGACCTGCAACTTCCGTCCGCAAGCCATGCAGAGACGGGGGAACAGAAAATCCCGGATATCAGTCAAAATATTCATCCGACTCTACCTGATTGACAAAACGACGTACTTCTTCCAGCGTAAAGCCCCGACCTACGGCAAAGCGAATCAGTTTCATGCTCCGTTCATAATCATTGGCGGCTTTTATTCCTTTCATTTTCTGTTTCAGCATCTTCTTCAGGATTCCGTCGTATTCTTCGGTATCAATTTCCTCCAGTCCGGCACGGATGTCTTCGTCCGACAGGCGTTTCATACGGAGCATCTGTGCAATCTTCATCCGCCCCCACTGATTGAAACGGTACTTGTCGCGCACATAAAACCGGCAGAAACGAGCCGCATCCAGGTAGCGCTCCTTCTGCAAATGGGCCATAATCCGCTCTGTCACTTCCTCCGAAGCCCCCCACTTACGAATTTTCTCCTCCACATCCGACGGGCAACGCTCCACCGACGAACAATACACTTCGGCCTTACTTTTTATCTCTGCTTCACTATATTCTTTCATGGTCTGATTGCTTTTATCATCCGGTCGTTTCCCGACAAGTCTTTCCGTAATTCAATCTGGCGGTATCCAAGCGCCTCCAGCATCCGCACTGTCTCAGCCCCGTAAGCGCGGTTGATTTCAAAATACAATGCTCCTCCTTCCGAAAGCCAGTCAAGTCCCTTCCGGGCTATCCTCCGGTAGAACCGCAACGGATCCGAATCGGGCACAAACAATGCCAGTCCAGGTTCCCAGTCGAGTACATTCGCCTCCATATCCGTCCGCTCGCTTTCCGTAATGTAAGGAGGGTTACTCACCAGTACGTCTACCTGACATTCAGGAAGTTCCTCTTTCAGAATATCGGCACAGAACAAAGTCACCTTGTCTCCATAACGCTTTACATTCATAGCTGCAATGCGCAAAGCCTCAGCCGACACATCGCACGAAGAAACCTGCGCTTCCGGCAACAGCTGCGCCAGCGATACGGGAATGCAGCCGCTTCCGGTGCCAATATCCAGAATACGCACCTGTCCTGCCTCCCGATAATCGGCGACAATCCATTCCACCAGCTCTTCCGTTTCCGGACGAGGAATCAGTACCCCTTGTTCCACATGAAAAGACATTCCACAAAAAGAGGCTTCCTGCAAAATATACTGAAGGGGTTCCCGCTGCTTCAAGCGCCGAAGAATATCCTCCAGTTCCGCCCACTCTTTCGTGGAAAAATTCATATCTTTGCCTGTATAAAGTTCAAGAGTAGAGAGATGCAGAATATCCGAAGATATCCACTTTGCCATGGCTGAAGCCTCTTCTTCTGCATAAAAAGGACTCAGCTCTTTTTTGATATGTACATAAACCGGATGCATAGTTGCAAAAGTAACGATAAAAAACGAAGAATATGACTATAGACGAAAAATATATGCGGCGCTGCATACAACTGGCCCGAAACGGTATCTGCCATGCTGCTCCCAACCCCATGGTGGGGGCCGTCATTGTACGCGACGGAAAAATCATCGGTGAAGGTTATCACGTGCGCTGCGGGGAAGGCCATGCCGAAGTGAATGCCATCGCCTCAGTCAAAGATGAAAGTCTGCTGAAGGATGCCACCATTTATGTAAGCTTAGAACCCTGTTCTCACTATGGAAAAACCCCTCCCTGTGCCGACTTAATCATACGGAAAGGGGTTCCGAGAGTCGTAGTAGGGTGTGTGGACCCGTTTTCTTTGGTAGCCGGGAGAGGAATCCAGAAGTTGCGGGATGCCGGTATTGAAGTGACGGTCGGTGTACTAGAAAAAGAATGCCGGGAACTGATTCGTGCTTTCGTGACATTCAACCTGAAAAAGCGTCCTTACATCACCCTGAAATGGGCACAGTCGGCCGACGGTTTTCTGGACATCCGGCGTGAAGACGGAAACGCGGTACGCCTTTCCACTCCTCTCTCCACCTTGGCGGTTCACAAGATGCGGGCCGAACAGAAAGCGATTCTCGTAGGACGACGCACGGCCCTGCTCGACAACCCGTCGCTCACGGTACGCGAATGGTACGGGCAGAACCCGCTCCGGCTGGTCATCGACCGGCAGCTGACTTTACCGCCTCATCTGCACCTGTTCGACGGCAGCACTCCTACCCTCGTCTTTACGGAAAAAGAAAAGGCCGCTACCCAGAACCTCACTTACGTGACACTGGATTTCGGCCAGAATATTCTCCCGCAAATCATGCAGGTGCTTTATGAGCAAAAAATACAAACATTACTGGTAGAAGGCGGAAGCCAGACGCTCCAGGCTTTTCTGGAACAAGGGCTATGGGACGAAGCATTCATAGAACATGCCCGCGTGACCTTGCACGACGGTATCCCTGCTCCCCTCCTTCCGCACGGACAAGAAAGCCGTTTCTTTTTCCGTGACGGCGCACTGATTCAGCACTGCCGCCACGTAGAATAAATTTAGAAACGGCAGCTGATGCCTGCCATGAAATGCAAACCTTCCACCGGATAACCTGCTTCAGTAGCGTATGCCTTATTGAGCAGGTTATTCAGGCGGCCAAACACGTTGATGCGGTTCAGCAACTCATACTCTGCTCCTACAGACAGGTTATTGATGGCATCCGCACGTTTCAGGTCGGCCTTCTTCTGACGACGTTCGTAGTTGTAGTTCAACAAGGCATGGCAATTCTTGATTACCTTGGCACGCACACTGAAGTCGGCCTTCAATTCGGGCTTCAACTGCAACAAGCCTTCGTTGCCTTCCGTCACGTTCCAGCTATAATACGTACCGTTCACAGAAAAGTCTACCCAGTCACGGTAGGCATAGCTCACAGAAACACCTCCATAACCGACTTTTCCCTTATCCTGCAGGATACCTGTATAGAACACATTCTGCTCATCCGTATAAAATCCTTCCTGTACGGCAAACAGTTCATTCTTGGTAATACGGTAACCTCCGTAAAGTTCGAAACCTAATCCGATAACCGGAGAAGCCTTCAAACCGATTTTCGCATCCAGCGGTGTATAGGAAGTACGCATCTGCTGTGCAATCGTCCAGTAAGGTGAGAAGTCATTCAACCGTCGGAAATCATTCAGACGTGTTCCGCCCAATACATTGAGGTAAGCCACATACGTATCGGCAAACGTATATTCCAGTTTGACATCCGGTGCAGCTTTCAGTCCGCTGCCATAAGCCGTCTGCAAATCCACATGGGCACCCACCCGCAACTTTACGGATTCACCCTGATAGGTGTAATACGGATTCAGTTGCAACAACGTATAATCCTGTTGCGACACATCGTGAATCAGGTTGTCCATCTCCAGACCGACACCCACCTGCTGTTCCTCATTGATATTACCAGCCATGAAACCTTCGGTATGGAAAATATTTTCAGAACCATACTCCATGTAATAATTATCATAACGCAAGCTGAAGCTACGCAAGCCAGTCTGGAAAGCAAACTGTATAGGCAAGTCCTTGTCGCGGGACATCACTCCTACATACCCTTCACCCAACGTATAACGCTGTGTGGTAGGCCAGTTCTCCACCCCTTCATTCATAGACGGCATATAATTAAATACCTGCGAAGCAAAGGCACCTCCTAATTTCAGCGCCACTTTCCGGAAATCATGCCGGTAGTCCAGTGACACATCCGTACGGTAAAAACGCGACTTCCACTCCTCTCCTTCCATGAAATGCGGAATATTCCCGTTCAGCCCGTACAAGGAAGCCATGATTCCCAGACGGTCTTTCGAAGAAATATCCCACAGATAGCTTCCTTTCACATCCACATTGTTCAGCATACCGTAAGCCGCACGGACATAGCCCCTGTCGGCTCCCTTCTGAGCCAGTTCTCTGGACATCGCCTCCATAGGAGTGGTTTTCCAGGCTCCCAACGGACGCAAATCCGTCGCATAATTAATGGCCTGCTTCGGAGTCGCCGGCTCCTCCACCTCGGGCATGACATTCACCTTAAAGGCATCCATCACCTCGGGGTTGTACTGATTTTCCACTACCACCGTCCGGTTCAGTGTAGAATCTTTCTCCCCTCCATTCTGCGCACATACCGTAGCTGCGGGCCACAGACCGGCGCAAACCAATATCGTACTTATGTATTTCATCTTACTTTACACTTTTAAGTTTTTCCAGGCGACTTTCAATCATTCCGGCGATGTCATCATCGGCCTGATAATTCTGCTGCAAAGACAACAAATACTGTTTAGCCTCCATCTTGCGGTCCAGCTTCACATACACATCCGACAGCAGGACAAAGCTTCTTGCCAGCCAGTATGCATGCGGTGTACTGACTTCGATGTATTCCAGCACTTCCTTCTCTGCCTTGGCAGTTTCTCCCTCATCAAAGTAGGTCTGTGCCACCAGGTATTTGGCTTCTGCCCCGTACACATTACGCGTATCCTTAGCCAGTTCGGTCAAGTCGGCCAGTGCTGACTTCTTCTGCCCTTCTGCCAACAACGCCTTGGCACGGAAATACAACGCCTCGCTACGTACCTCCGGAGTCAGCTTGCTCTGCTTGAGCAGTGCCGAAGCCGCCGTCACGGTTTCAGCCCGGTCGCCCAACGCACAAGCGCTTCGCAAGGCACCCACTTCAGCCTGCAGACGCTCTTCCTGCACAGCCGAGCGGTCGGCCAAACGCTTGTAGAGGTTCAATGCCTTGGCATATTCCTTCTGGTTGTAAGCCATATCGGCACAAAGCGCCAAAGCCTTTCCTTCGTACTTGCTTCCGGAAAAGCGCAACACTTCTTCCAGACGGGCTGACGCTGCCGCATAATCCTTCTGGTTATAATCAATCAAACCTAAATAATAAGACGCATCCACACTGAAAGCTCCTTGCGGGAACGACTGAAGATAGCGGGTCAGACTGGTCTTTGCTCCGGCAATATCTCCACGCATGTAAGCACGTTCGGCTGCCGTGTACGTCAAAGAGTCGCGCTCGCTCACGTTGAAGGTCGCACCACCAGGCACTGTAGACGCAAACGCCATATAGTCATCCACCTTATTCAAATCCACATAAATGGACTTCAAGTCACGCTGTGCCAGGCGCGCCTCCGCACTACCCGGATACTTCGTAATGACCTGCTTGTAAGCCGCAATGGCTTCCTCGTAGCGGTCGTTCTGATAATAAAGCAGACCTATTTCATTGGCCGCCTTACGTGAAAGTTCACTTTCCGGATAACGCTGCACTAGCAATGAGTAACGCTTGATGGCATTCTCACTATCCTCCATCTGCACAAAGGCACGTCCCTGTTCATACAAGGCATCGTCCAGATAAGCCGAAGACGGATAGTCCGTAATCAATTTGTTGAGCACCTGAATCTTTCCGGCATAATCACGCTGCAGTCCTTTCACAATACCCTCCTGGAACAACGAATAATCTCCCAGCGAAGGAGAAGTGATGACAGCCTGCGCGTATTGCTGGCGGGCTTCTTCAAAGCGGCGCTCATAAAAATAGCAGTCACCGATACGGTTGTATGCGTCGCCTGCTACAGAAGCCTCCTGCGTCCGTCCGTTCTGCACACAGCGAACAAACCAGTCGCGTGCGGAATTATATTGTTTCTGCTTGAACAGACTGTATCCCAAACAGTAAAGAGCCAGTCCGTACTCCTGTGAATTCTTGTCAGTAGCAAACTCCAGATACAGTCGCATGTCATTGGCAGCCTCCGGATAACGCTCCAGACGGTATTTCGATTCTCCGCGCCAATAATAGGCATCGGCCTTGGTCTTCTGATTATACTGACCCAACTGCAAAGAACGGGTAAAATAATCAATGGCATTCCGATAGTCGGCCTGTGCAAACAGCTGTGTTCCCATCCGGAAAAGCAGTTTCTGTTTCGCTTCCAGAATGCGGGCACTCGGATGCGTAATTTTCTCGATAGAACGCAACGCCACTTCATAGCTGCGGGTGTTCATATACACCTCTACCAGGTAATCGTTCACCTTTTCAGCATATACCGACGACGGATATTCGTTCAGGAAGCGTTCGAACACCGTTACCGACTCGGCAAAAGGAGAATAAGACGTTTCATGAATGCAGAGTGCATAATTGAACAAAGCCTGCTCCTGAATGCTACGGTCAAAATCCATGCGCGAAGCCTGCTCAAACGCCATACGTGCCTGATTGCGTTCCTTCAACTGCAGTCCGGCCAATCCCATGTGCAGGTAAGCATTCTGAGCCAGCGCATCCTGCGCACCGGTTGCCTCACCCAAACGCGACAACGCCTTGGAATAGACTCCCGTATTAAAATAACTCATACCCAACTTATACATGGCCAGACGGGCAGGCACCTCCTCCGCTTCGTGGTAGCGTTCCAGCGACTGGATAGCAGCCGCATAGTCTTTCTGTCCGTAAGCCGCCTCACCGGAGATACGGCTCATCTGAGCGGCATGCTTCTCTTCCGGATACAAAGCCAGATAAGCATCTGCCACCTTTCGGGCCTGTGCATAATTTCCCTGAATCAGGTAAATGTCGGCAATATAATAAGGTGCCAGTTTCTGGAACTTCCGGTCATCCTGCACTTCGCGGAATCCCTGCAAGGCGGTATCATATTTCTGCTGTACGTAATCAATATAAGCCAGGTTGTACACCGCATCGTTATGGAAGTCCTTACTCGTCTCTTTCAGCACAGCGAACCAGAAAGCCGCATCCTGCAATTTACCGACTTTCAGGTACGACGTACCCATACGCAAGGCACTGGCATCACGTTCTTCATCGGACAAAAGAGAAATGTCACAGCCCTTCAGCGTAGCAATGGTTTCCATATATTTCTCTTCCGAAAAATAGCTGGCCCCTATCAGTGCCTGCACCCGATTGCGGTAACGCGACTCCGGATGTGCTTCCAGGTAATCCGACAGTACTTCCCGGCAATCCGGCATTTTCAATTCATAGGCCGTGCAAGCCAGCATATAGTCCACTTCATCGGCCCAGGCCTTTTCCCCCGCCTGACGGGTATAACGCACCAAGGTCTGTCGGGCTGCCGCATAATCCTGACGCAAGAACAGCTCCCGTCCCTCGTTGAACAAACGGTCTGCCCCGGTCAGCGGCTCCACCTGCTGCCCGGAAACCGTCAACGGCAAGGCACAGCACAGCCCCGCCATCCATATATATTTCTTATATTTACCCATAATCCCTTTTATTTTTTGTTCCGACAGGTTTCCAAAAAGCGTGCGACTCCCTTACGTACAGAGTCCAGCCCGAAATCATCCGGATTCACTTTGTCCAGCGGCATCCACCATGCATCGGCCACATCGTCCATGGCTTTTATCAGATGGTCATCTTCCACCTGACACAAGAAGAACTGGTCGAGTGTATGTACCAGAAAACCGGAGTACAGATACGTATTGGGCAAGGAAAACAGATATTTCGCTTCCGTCACCACCAGTCCCGTTTCCTCTTTAACCTCGCGTGCTACCCCTTCTTCGCCAGTCTCGAACATATCAATAAATCCGCCCGACAAATCCAGCGTGCCCTTGGCAGGTTCCTTCCCCCGCCGGCAAACCAGCAGTTCCCCTTTCCCGTTCAGGATAAAAGCCACCGTAGCCGCACTTGAGTTAAAATAATACACAAACCCGCAGTCCGCACATTTCTTGGACTTCTCATTATGTATTTCAAAATGAGGAGAACCACATACCGGACAAAACTTAAACAATTCCAATGGATGCATAGTTCTTGAGTTTAATAAATAATAAGTCTTACAAAGATAGTGAAAGGTGAGAGAAGTACGAACGAAAAACATGTTTTTCGGTTCTACTTCCCAACCGCATCCTATCTTCGGGAAATCAAAGATAGTCAAATAGGGGCGAACGACTTACACAATTTTCCCACAATTTGTTCTTTCGCCAAAAATAATCACGTTTTTTTTGGCAAAATAGCATATAGATAAAAAAGTTTTTCTACATTTGCTTACAATATGATAAAAACAAGAACCATTTAGTAATATGGAAAAAATTGATAAACTTGACAAGCAGATTTTGGAAATCATCTCACAGAATGCCAGAATCCCGTTCAAAGACGTTGCAGCAGAATGTGGCGTGTCACGTGCTGCCATTCACCAACGCGTTCAGCGCCTGATTGACCTTGGCGTAATTATCGGTTCAGGTTACCATGTAAATCCCAAGAGCCTGGGATATAGCACCTGCACATACGTAGGAATCAAGCTGGAAAAAGGCTCTATGTACAAGAGCGTAGTGGCAGAACTGAAGAAGATTCCGGAAATCGTGGAATGCCATTTCACCACTGGTCCGTACACCATGCTGACCAAGCTGTATTCTACCGATAACGAGCATCTGATGGATTTGCTGAACTCCAAGATTCAGGAAATTCCGGGTGTAACTGCTACGGAAACCTTGATTTCACTGGAACAGAGCATCAAGAAAGAAATTCCCATCCGTAAAGAATTAGAAGATTGATGGAATGGATTGACAGCCTTCATTGGGAAGGAATCCTCATTGGCATCTGCACATTCCTGATTATCGGTCTGTTTCATCCGATAGTAGTCAAAGCGGAATATTATTGGGGAACGCGCTGCTGGTGGATTTTTCTGCTATTAGGCATCGCCGGCCTCATCGGTTCCGTACTGGTAAGTCAGATTCTGCTGTCGACCCTGTTGGGAGTTTTCTCATTCTCTTCTTTCTGGACCATCAAGGAGGTCTTCGAACAGCGCGAACGCGTGCTGAAAGGCTGGTTCCCTATGAATCCGAAGCGGAAGAAGGAATATGAACAGTAATTATACTTCAAATAAAAATAGAATCAGAAAGAATATTAGATTTTCTTTCTGATTCTATTTTTATTATATAACTCCTAATCTCAAAACATACATATCTACGACCAACATATTATTGTATAATACTCATCTCCAACGCTTCCCCACTATCAGGAACAAGCACATTTAAAATTTGCATTTCCTTGTCATAACTCCATATTACAGCATCAGCAAATATATTTTCCTGGTCATGTAATTTTTCAGGCTTTACTTTTTTTTGTTTTTTCCCAGCAATCACAACTTTCTGAGGAGATTTTTCTACATAAAATCGGAAAATCATATTCCGCTTAGATGGTAACTGGTAGTTACTACCCTCACGTGGGGAAATAGCAATTTCAAACCCTTCGACCGTTGTTTTCACATTAATCGGAGTTTTCAAGAACTCATCTTTTAAATATCCCAAGTCGGTCCCTTCATCTTCATACAAAAGGAAAGAAGCACTCTGACCTTCTACTGCTGGAAAGACTTCAAATATAACAGGATATTCGGGATGCTCACCAATATAATTCATCACTGGCATAGTAGGAATGATTGATCCTTGCTTTACAAACATTGGGATACATGACAATGGTGCATCCACTGTCAACCACTGTTCTCCCGAGTAAAGCGTCCTTTTATCATTATAGTTCAACCAGTTACCCTCTGGTAAATACAAGTTCTTGGTTTTCGCATTTTTCTTTACGACTGGAGCTATAAGCAATTCTTTACCAAACATAAACTGTGCATCTGTATCAAATGTTTCCACATCATAAGGATATTCAAGAAACATTGGACGCATAATTGGCAATCCTGCATCATGAGCTTCGCGAGCATACGTATAGATATAAGGAATCAATGAATATTTCAATTCTATAGCTTTTTTCACATTCTGTTCTGCTTCTTCCCCAAAAAGCCATGGTTCAACTGCATTGTTACCTTCATGATGAATACGACTTAACGGATTAAAAGCCCCCATCTGTACCCAACGTGTATAAAGTTCAGCCATTGCTGAATAATCTTTAATATCTCCACAATATCCTGATATATCAGTTGTAGTAAAAGGTATCAAGCCTAATCCTGCAGAAAGTAATACAGGAATCTGATTAGCCATCTGCGCCCATCCCTGCGTTACATCGTCACAGTTTCCACTATCACCAGTCCAACCAAAAGTATAACGCTGCAATCCTGCATAAGCAGCACGAGTCATTTGAAATACACGACGATTGGGATTACGTTTTTCAAACTGCTCTTTCACAACTTTGTCCCAAGTTAACCCATACACATTGTGAATCTCACTATGCATTCCCAAATGATGTTTCATCACCAAACGATCCACATCCTCTTCATTACTCCAAGCAGGCTCACCCATATCCGTCCAAAATCCACTGATACCGTCATTTATAGGCTTTTGCTGATATGCTCCCCACCAATCTGCTACCTCAGGCTTTGTAAAATCTACCACACCACAGTTTCCACCCCATGGCCAAGGCATATCATAAGTTTTGCCTGTTGTTGAATCAGTTACAAAATAACCAAGACTATCAGCCTCCTGCCACTGTTTTTTATTAGATTGAGAAATAACAGGATCTTGTGAAACTACAACCTTAAAACCTTGTGATTTCAAATCTGCCAGCATCTGTTTAGGATTCTCATAATTACCTTTACGCCATTCAAAATCTTGCAAGTTCTGAGTCCAACCAATATCTTGATAAATAATATCGCAAGGAATACCACGCTTTCTATATCCAGTCGCAATCTCCCGTGTTAAATCCTCACGAGTGAGCATTCCACGACATTGAGCAAATCCCAAAGCCCATTTGGGCGGCATAATTGGCTTTCCTGTCAGTCCTATATAATGTCCCATAATTTCCTTATAGTCCTTGCCAAACATGAAATAATATATCATTTCACCACCTGGAGCTTCAAAACTATAATAATCTCGACTCTCTGTTCCAAACTTAAACTCTGTTTTATAAGTATTATCTAAAAATATACCATAACGATAATTACTCATAAAAAACGGAATACTCTTATATAAAGGATCGTCAGCTACACCATAGCAAGGCCGATCACTATTCCACATTTTATATGTTTCCCCTCGTCGATCTAATTTACCGGTTTTTTCTCCCAATCCAAAAAAATGCTCATCACGCCTCATCATTTTATATTCTACCTTCTTTTCACCTTCACAAGTCCGGCCATCACCATAATCACTAAAAATAAGCTTTTGATATTTATCAAAAACCTGGAGTTTCAAGGGGGATTTATTAACGCGTATTCTCAATACAGGTGTAAAAATCTCATAACAAGACGCTTCCTCATTCACATTGACTACTCCCACATCTTCCAATTCTTCATTAATAACAGCAAACGAAGAATTTAACCGTTGTAATTTCCCATCTGGAGAATACCATATCCGAACTACGGATTGCCCACACAATTTCAATTGAAAAGCTGCACCATTATCCAAATGAAATGTTACTTCACGCCCTTGTTGCGAAAATGACTTACAAACAGGCACTGCAGCTTGCGCTACGACTGACACTGCTAGCAACAACCATCCAACAATATATCTAAACATAGGCTTATGATTTATAATTATAATTCTCTAACTTTACAATCTATCCAAGACTCAATTAATTTATATCATATAGAGTAAAGTTCTTCATCCTAAAAAAAGAATAAGCACCTCTGTAAATCTAACCTCACAGAGGTGCTAACATCAAAGTTCTAATTAGTTATATCAACCTTTATAATAAATATTATTTTATAGGCGATACAGATAGCTTTTTCAACCCCTTCATTTCGTCTGAATTTGTAACCTCAAATAGACTTACAGCATATCCACCTGCTTCTACCGTATTTATTTTTAGTTTGTTCTTAGAGTTAACAAGTCCTTTTACAATCTGATATGATTGAGGATTTGACTTATAATCAGTATCTTTAGTATCAGCATATATGGTAGCTATATAATTCTTCCCTTTTTCCAAAAAATCAAGTGAAATAACTGATTGATGATTAGCATTACCTGTAGCACTACCAATAAACCAATTATTCGTTCCCTTTTCTTTTCGAGCCACAGTTACATATTTCCCTGGTTCTGCTTCAAGATAAATACTATTATCCCAATCAACCGGCACATCTTTTATAAATTGGAAAGCATCCATAAAGCGTTCATAATTTTCAGGAAGATCCGCAGCCATTTGAAGAGGGCTATACATCGTTACATACAATGCTAATTGGTTTGCCAATGTAGCATTTACGTGTGAGCTATTATTTGGATTTAATTTGGAAATATTCATTTCAAAAATACCTGGTGTATAATCCATCGGCCCTCCTTGAAGTCTCGTAAAAGGCAAGACTGTCGTATGAAATGTTTTACTGCCACCAAAAGCCTGATACTCCGTTCCACGTGCAGATTCATTTCCAATCAGATTAGGATATGTACGACAAAGTCCTGTAGGACGAACTGCTTCGTGAGCATTCACCATTATTTTATGTTTAGCAGCCTCTACAACACAATACAAATAATGATTATTCATCCACTGCCCATAATGGTGTTCACCATAAGGCAAGATATTTCCCACATACCCACTTTTTACGGCTGTATAGCCATATTTATTCATTAACTGATAAGCCTGTTCAAGATGTCTCTCATAATTACGAGATGAACCAGATGTTTCATGATGCATCATCAATCTTATTCCTTTATCATGTGCGTATCTATTCAACTGTTCAATATCAAAATCAGGATAAGGAGTCACAAAATCAAAAACATAATCTTTTTGATTTCCAAACCAATCTTCCCAACCAACATTCCATCCTTCTACCAACAACTGATCGAATCCATGTTTCGCAGCGAAATCAATATACTTCTTCACATTTCTTGTATTAGCAGGATGATTACCATTAGATTTTACTTTCCGATAATCCGTTTCTCCAAGCTTCACGGACGGAATATCATTAGTATAGCTCCATGGCTTCCCTCCAGCAATCATCTCCCACCATACACCCATATATTTTACAGGTTTAATCCAAGAAGTATCCTCAATTTTACATGGCTCATTCAAATTCAAAATCAAATGAGATGACAAAATATCACGTGCATCATCAGAGACCATAACCGTACGCCATGGAGAATGACATGGAGCCTGTAAACGACCTTTAAATCCGTCTGCATCAGGAGTAAGCCATGACTCAAATACTAAATTTTTATCATCCAGATTTAAATGCATACATGAATAATCAACCAAAGCTGCTTCATGCAAATTAATATACAACCCCTCATCTGTTTTCATCTGCAATGATGTTTGCACTCCTGTTGGGGAAAATACAGTTTGAGAAGCATTAGCAGTTACCGCATTTGGCAACAATGAACGTATTTCAGATAACTTCGACTCCGTATAGTCATACTCCTGAGTATCATAATCCCCAGGAATCCACCAAGCCGTATGATCACCAGTCATAGCAAACTGACTATGCTCCTCTTTTATTACAAAATAAACTAAATTTTTTTGCTGGGGAAATTCATAACGGAATCCAACCCCATCATCATATACCCGAAAACGAATATTCATATAACGATCTGTTGATGGCTGCTTCAACTCTGCAAGAAGTTCATTATAATGATTACGTATTTCTTTGACCTCACCCCATACAGGCTGCCAAGTTTCATCAAAAGTAGATGTAGTAGCATTAAGTTGTTCAAAGCCATCCATCAAATTCTTTCCATCACGTAATTCCAGACCTAATCTACTTTCTTTAATTACAGGTTTACCTTTGTAATCTACTTTATAAGTAGGTATCCCATTCTTTAACTGGAAATCAATTGAAACGATTCCATTAGGTGATGTTACCACATCAGCATCAACATTTAATGCTGAAAATAATAATGCAGATATAATTAATTTTAGCTTCATACTGTTTTTTATTCTTATTTATATTCAACAACCAACATGTTCCAATATTTTAATGAAGGCAAAGTAAACTCTAAACGGTTCCCATTTACCTTAAATGCAATTGGGATTACGGCTCCTCCGGCATAATCAGGTGATGCCATCCAAAGACCTTTCACAGAACGTGAAGGACAAATACTAAAGGAAGGGTTTTCAATTGTATTGGGTTCCGGCATAGTTCCATAATCATCACGCCATTCATCACTATCAGCTTGTGATAAATTCAACAAATGAATAACATCCTGATTTTCCAGACTACGCCCTATCGTACATAACTTTCCTTTAACCGGTGGCCAGGATTGCACCTCAAATTTACCGTCAACAGATACAATATCGACATTAGTTGTCAATGAACCACCATCACGCAGCACATTCTGATAAGCAGTCATAAAATCATAATAATGAATTATATCCTTTTTTAAAGCCTCCGTCATTTTCAAGTTGTCATTAGGGAAATACTCCTTACACAACATGTGAGGGCCAAGTTCCAGATGTGAGCCTCCCAATGCAAACATCACCGCATCGGTCAACAAGACCCCAGGAGCATTAAATTCACCTACATTTTCAGCCAACCAATAGTTCATATAGGCTGCAAATACGGTGTTCAACTGATTGCCAGAGTATTCATTATTTTCATCTATAATTGTTTTCAGATGACTAAATTTCGCCTCAGTACGGTCATTATCTTTACCCCATACCTCATTATACAAAAAATCGACCTTTCCTGTTTTGGCTATCTGTTCTGCGCCATAGCGGCTGACAGCATTCATAATCAACCTCTTATCTGGATGTGCCTGCTTCATTGCCTTTATAAATGACGCATAACCTTGTGGCAAATCAACTTCCTTACCATATACATTAAATACGGTTCCTCTGTTTCCCAACTGGTCTATCTGATAACCATCAAAAGCAAAATGATTATATACGTCTGTATTACGTTGTATCAAATAGTCCTGCCATGCCTTATTCCCCGGATCTGTCAAATAAATATTACTTTTCCAACTATCAGGCAATTCATGGCAATCACGCGTTTTTGCCTTATAATCTTTGAAAAGCCCCCAGCTATCTTTCACACCATCCAAATTCGCATCATCCAAAGCACCAAAACAAAGATTATAAAAAATGGACTTCATCCCCAAAGCATGCTGCACCTCAATATACTTTTCCACAGTTTCCGTATATACATCACGATTGGCAATATCCTTATACACAGGCATAATCTGTCCATCACGAGTACTTCCTAAAGGCCAATGATGCTTATTATGCCAGTCTTGGAATTGTACACCATTAATGTGGCAACGGCTCAAATAAGACATCTCATCCTTTATATCTTCATCCGATTTCTGACCAAACTCTGCCACAAATCCATACCTAGGAAATCGTTTCCAATCGCTAGAAGCATCAACCGCAATTGTTCCGTAAATTACTTCCTTATCATCCGATGATGCATAAATATCAACCATATAACCTGTAAAATCTACAGTTGGAAGAGTCCACGTCCATGACGAACCAGCCAAAGGTTGTTCTTCAATTACTTCATCCAAATGACGATAACGAATTTTTGCGTTCGACGGAATGTCACCTAAAATACAAAAACTTACTGTTTCTCCTGGTGCATAACAAGCTTTATCCGTAAATAAAGAAATACCAGTTCCTTCCTCTATTTTAACAGAAACTTCCCCTCCTTCATATTCCAAATTTGCCATTCCTGCTCCGTCATCGTTCTTACATGCAGTAAAAAGGAGAAAAATTCCTGCCAAGTAAATTATTTTTTTCATGATAAACAATTCTAATTTAATCAATTTTCTTAACTACGAGTTTTTCTGTAGCTTGATTCAGGGTAATCGTATAGTTTCCCGGATCAGTCACAACCCATTTATTATCTAAGCTTCCATAACCATAATCTGGATTCGTTTTATCAATCCAGTACATATCATATTCACCTGCTTCAAATGTAAGACCATTTTCTACAGCCATAAACCAAGCTCCCATCCAATCAGACTGGTTATCACAGGTAAACTTAATTTCACCTGCTGTCAGATTTCCAGTCCACTGATAAGTATATTCGTCAATCTTTGTCATTGGAGCAGAAGAAGGCAAAGTCCAACCTGCAGGAGTAGCATTACCTATCAAAGAAATTTCCGTATAAGGTTCAAAAGGAGCCATCACCATTTTTTCCTGGCCTGTTGTTATGTCCAAACGAATCTTATAAGCCTTTCCGCATTCTTCTTCTTTCAAAACCCATTTCTGATCTGTACCACCCAATTTTACATTAGTATCCGTATACGGAGCTTTATCTTGAGTTGCCATATACATATTATCCCAACTTCCATCCATGGTTCCAAACTTAAACTCACCACCAAGAGTCCATGTAAATACATCACCATATAAAAATACGAACGGATTCACAGGATCTTGCTTCATCGGTTTAAAAGTCCAATCAGTAAAGCTACCGACAAAATACAAAGTATTAAAAGCTGGAGCCGCTGGAGTACTCTTGACTATATTCAGAGTATTATTCAACAAATCAATCGTAAGCTTATAGGTTCCGGTTTCTGTTACCTGAAATTTCAAGTCATCTACCGTATCATCAACTTTTTGAATAATATTTGTGGTCATACCATCACTTAATATTTGTTCTCCATCAGGAGCACAAACATAAGCAATAGAAGAAAAGTCCATTTGAGTAAAGAACTTAAAATCCTTACCCTCGGTCAATGTTGCAGTAATATTAAAAATACCAGGTTGCTGGTTATCAACCAGACTGCACACTCCCATTTGTTCTACATACCATCCACCTTCCGTCGCATCACCACAAATATATAATGTCTCAGAAACCGGTTCATAAGTAGTCACTTTAAAAGAAACAGAAGAATTCTGCTCATAGTCTTCATAACCGACGACCTCTGCAATCACAGTTGCTTCAACTTCCACTGTTTCACCGTATGTCAAACTAATTCCAGCATCATGCAAATAATCATTTAATTCTCTAACTGTAAAAGCATAAGAAAGTTCCTGATCATTAAATCGCTTATTTAACAATGGTTCTGTTGGTTCAGTACTTCCTTTCTCCCGCAGCTCCAACTTATAATTCAACCGCGCTCCTGTCCCATAATTTGTACCACTAGTCCACTTTAATGTTAGAGCTGTCAAAGCTGCATCATTTTCATTAAGATTAATCACCTCCTTATCAGCAGTCAATGTCAGCACATCATAGCCTTTATTTGTTTCAGTCAAATCCTCTGAACAAGAACTTAACGTAAAAACACAACAAAGCAATACGGATAAATAAAAAAATATATTTTGAACTCTCATAATCTATAAGTTTAAGTTATTAATAACCGGGGTTTTGTACCATCAATGCATTCGCATCCATTTCTACTTGTGGAATAGGTAGTAACATACGGTCTTTAGTTGCATTTACCTTGCCAATAGAATTAAAGAACTTCAAGGCATAATCTCCCCCATCAATACGGATTAAATCAAACCAGCGATGACCTTCGAATGCAAGTTCCATCCGGCGCTCATGAATGATTTTCTCCTTCATTTCCTCCTTATTAGTTGACAGAAAGTCTCCTAATCCGGCGCGACGTCGTACTATATTCAATGGAGTTTGCGCCTGAACCGTTTCACCCAATTCATTCAAAGCCTCCGCCTTCATCAATAATACATCCGCATAACGGTAAGCTATAAAGTTCTGAGGACTTGTCTCTGCATCCTGATATAAATTTAAAGAAATAGGAATAATAAATTTACGCACATTACGCCCAGTCATAAAAGCATAACTTGCCTTATAGGACTTTCCATCAAAATCCGGACATCCTTCATAAAATACGGTAATATCTTTACGTTTATCACCTTCTTCATACGATTCAAAGAATTCATCAGTAGGTTGATTCCACCCATAAGAGCCATAAGTAAATCCAGAGTTACGAGGCCCCATAAATGTTGAACACCAGGATGACTGTCCATCATTTGCCCAAAAACCGCCCGTTCCTGCATTCTCTCCAGAATATTGTATTTCAAAAATAGATTCTGCACTATTCTTATTTTTAATTAAATTCTCATTCCATAAAGAAGCATAATCACAAGCTGCCAAATCATATCCCATCGTAGCGATCTCATCACATAAATCAACAACTGCCTGATAAAATCCTTCTTCGGGTGCTAAAGATGCATAGGTATTACCGTATGAAGCAAGAGTCAAATAAACTTTTGCTAACTGAGTGCAAGCGGCATCCTTAGTAGCACGTCCTAAGTCAGCTGGAGCTAACTCATTTTTTTGAGGTAAGCGTTCTATAGCCTCCTTACAATCTTTTATAATCAGGTCATAGACTTCTGTTACTGTATTACGGGCAATGTCTTTAGGGTCACTAACTTTAGCCGGTTCTGTACGAATAGGAACTCCTCCAAAACAACGAGCCAAGATAAAATAATAATGCGCACGTAAAAAATAAGCCTCACCCAAAGAACGGGTCAATATTTCCGGAGAAATATTATCCGCATTAGCTGATAAAGACTGAATGGCTGTATTGCAATTACCGATACCAGTATATCCTCCTCTCCATAATCCAACTGCAAGATTATTACTTGGAGTTGCATAGAAATTAGCAACTTCTTTTGTTTCAACTCCATCAGTACCTGTAGAAGGATCTCCCCCCGCTTCGCTATCACCGGCACAAATATCCATACTCCAGATACGCTGATTATAAAGATTCATAGACTGTAAAGACTGATAACATCCGTTAGTCATAGCTACAGCCAAATCATCGCTCATAGGAATAGTAGTACTAGGAGAATCCTTAGGATACTTTTCCAAAAAATCACTGCAAGAAGAACAAGTCAGCAAAGCAGATGCCAATATTATATAAGTAATATGTTTCATAATAATTGTTTTTTCAGATTAGAAATTAAAGTTGACTCCCAGACTAAGAGTTCGTGAAATAGGATAACGATTATTATCTATCCCATTAATATCTACTTCTGGGTCAAAACCAGAATATCCAGTAATAGTAGCCACATTATCGCAAGAAACAAACAGACGTGCATTCTCCAAGGTTAACTTCTTTATCCATTTTTTGGGGAAATTATATCCTAACGTAATATTCTTTATACGCAAATAAGAGCCGTCCTCAACCCAACGGTCAGAAACACGATTATTCTTAGCTGGGTCATTTAGTACCGCACGAGGCATAACATAACTTGTTCCTTCCCCTGTCCAACGGTTCAAAACTGCCGTAGTCTGGTTCGCAGCCCCAGCCATTCCCTCATTCGTTATATTATTTGCATTAAAAATATCATTTCCACTCACTCCCTGCAAATAAATAGACAAATCAAATCCTTTATAACTCAGGTTATTATTCATTGAGAATATCCACTTAGGAGATGGATTACCGATAACAGTACGGTCATCTTCATTAATTTTTCCATCATTATTCAAATCTTTAAAACGAATATCACCCGGACTAGTTTCCGTACTTTGGAATGCATGTGAATTAACTTCCTCCCAATTTTGGAAAATACCATCAGTCACATACCCATAAAAAGTATTTATCGGAAATCCATTAGCCAAACGAATTACATTTTCACCGGCAATCTCATTACGGAACATCGGTATGTTGCTATTTAAATCTACAATCTCATTGGTATTATAAGTCAAATTCAAACTAGTATCCCAGTTAAAATCCCCTCCAACAAAGTTATAAGTATGTAAAGCCAACTCAACACCTTTATTACGGACCTTTCCAGCATTAGTCTGACAACTTGAGACTGTTTCATCAAATCCGGCAGTAATAGGAACAGAAGCTGAAACTAACATATCCTTTGTATTCTTTACATAAGCATCCAAAGATAGGTTTACACGCGAATTAAACAAACTTAAGTCAACTCCGATATTGGCCTGATGAATAGCCTCCCAACGGATATCAGGATTATACAAACTTGTTGTAGTCAACGCATCGACAACCTCCCCTCCAAAAGCATATTTACGGATATCAAACAATGCTGCAAAATCATAATTACCAATTGAAGCCTGATTACCAGTTACTCCATATCCTGCACGTAATTTTAAATCGGACACGACCTCACTTTGTGGAAACCAAGATTCTTTGGATATACGCCATGCTAATGACACAGAAGGGAATGTACCCCAACGATTATTTTCTCCAAAACGTGAAGAACCATCACGTCGTACAGTTGCCGTAACTAAGTATTTATCATCAAATGAATAGTTGACACGAGCCATATACGAAAGTAAAGCCCATTCGCTCATGGAACCCGTCAAGCTTGTTATTTCCTTCGCATTGGTCAACTGACTAAATTCATTAAATAAAAAGCCGGATACATTACCATTCATGTAATTATATTTATTCCACTGTGCAGAACTACCTACCATAGCATCTAAATGGTGCTTTCCAAAATCTTTATTAAAAGTAAAATAGTTATCCCACAAGTAAGTAAAAGATTTATCACTACTTTGGTACTTACTTGTTTCACCAGCTTCTCCAGAAGCAGTCCAGTCATACTTTGGATAAAGGTCCTCATTAAACCAAAATTTAGCATCATAGCCAAATGTTGACTTAAATTGCAACCAGTCACAAAACTTTATTTCTGCTGAAATATTAGCCAAGAAATTATATCCATCCGTCCGCTTGCTATCATTGTACATAGGCCCAATAGGATTACGCATCGTTCCGTACCAGTTAGCCTGTGAACGATTGTCGTAGTCCGGATAACCAGGATAGCTCCAGTCACCCTCATCTGTTTTAACTGGCTGTGTAGGAAGTGCCTTCATTGCACCTGCCACATCATAGCTTCCTGAAGTTTTAGTATCAGTAGAAAATGTCAGGTTATTTGAGAACTTCAACCAATTCAAAACCTGAGAGTCCGTGTTGGCTTGAAACGTAAAACGGCGATATTTAACGCTCTCTACCACACCTTTTTGCTCTAAAAATCCACCAGAAACATAATAATGAGACTTTTCATTCCCTCCAGAGTAACTAACTGTATAATTTTGTGATAGTCCTGTACGGAACATTTCATCAAGCCAATCAGTACTTGAAGTCAATGAAGAAGGATCTGCCCACAAAGGATTTGTTGTTTGCCCAGCCGCAGAAAGCATATCATTGCTATAAGCTGCATACTGGCTCGCATTCAACATCTCTGGTTGATTCGTAACATTCTGTACAGCCCAATTAGCACTGAAAGAAAGCTTACCTTTCCCACTTTCTCCCTTTCTCGTAGTAACCATTACTACACCATTAGCACCGCGAGAACCATAAATAGCTGTGGCAGAAGCATCTTTTAGAACATCAACACGCTCGACATCTGCCATATTGATAGAATTAAGTCCTAAATCTGTAGGTACTCCATCAATTACTATCAACGGATTACTATCATTGATAGAACCAATACCACGTACTCGAATAGTAACATTATCTCCGGGCTTACCACTATCTATAATCTGCAATCCTGCAACTTTACCTTGCAGTGCCTGACCTACGTTAGATATTGGAGAGTTCTTCATATCCTTCGCTCCGACAGAACCTACTGCTCCTGTCAGGTCACTCTTTTTCATCGTACCATATCCCACAACAACTACCTCGTCCAATAGTTCCGTGTCATCTTTCAAAGTAATAACAAGCGGCTGGTTACCTGTCACTGTTACATTCTGACTTGCGTATCCTATATAAGAAATCACCAAAACCGATCCTTTAGGAATACTTAAAGAGAATTTTCCATCAATATCCGTTATAGAACCATTCGACGTTCCTTCCTGGATAACATTTGCCCCAATAACAGGTTCTCCTGTAACATCCTTTACAGTACCTGTTACCGTAAGATTCTGACCAAATACACTCGCTGTAATAAATAGCCCTCCTAAAAGAGAAAGCGCTCGCTTCTTTTGTAGAAACCTTGAAGTGTTGTTTTGCATAAATTAGACTTTTAATTAATAAATTAGATGTAATATTACTACATCTTTTTCCAACAATGCAAAAGTATTATGCTAATATAAAAGCTTCAAGGCAACCAAGTATAAAAGTAGTAACTTAAGATACTCAAATAATCATAACATTCTAATTATTATAATATTAGAGAATGATTCCAATGTCAAAAAAGTAGTAATCCAATAAATGAAAAGCAAGACGCTACTGCTCTAAACTACCAATTTGCATGACATATTTTTCAAATTCATCCCGATTGCAAGCCGCCTTATTCCGTGCCTTAGTTCGATAATTATAAATGGTAGTAACCGAATAACGAAGGAGCTGAGCTATTTTTACACTATCTGTAATACCTAACCGAATCAATGCAAAAATACGCAACTCTGTATTAAGCCGTTCATTCGGCTTTAAATGAACTTTTTCACTTTCAATTAATAGTTTATTAAAATCATCAACAAAAGTCGGAAACAACAACAAAAAGGTATCATCAAAACTCGCATAAAAATCTTTTAATTCTTTATCAACCAGTCGAGAAGACTTCAACTGATGATACAACTCCTCAACCTTTCCAACCGCAGCTAACTTAGCTAAACTTTTACGGTATTCATCCAACTTCTCAATATACGTTGAGCATTGATCAAGATAACGTCCTATGTAAATCTCCTTTAAATAAGTATTCTCACTCAATGCGTGATTCAACTCCTTCAACTTAGCATTCGACAGGCACAAGTCATTGTTTAAATCCTGTAATTTCCGGTTCGCATCTATTACTTGACGTCGTGCTACCGCCAGACGTTTCATCTGGTAATACATATAATAAACTCCTCCCAATAAAATAAATGACAAGATACAAATACAAATAAACATTATTTGTAACTTATGCTGCCGCCTTGCTTTTTCTAAATGATAAGCCTCATTTATCACCGGAAATATTTTCAAGGTTTCTATAATCCGTAAACGGGCATTACACATAGCTGCATCTTCCATACAAAGTTTCAAATAAGAATAAGCACGATCGAGGTCTCCCTCTTGATAAAGTAACACAGCCAGTTCTCTCAAGGAAGCATATTCTCTAACTCCCGATTTCATATCAGCTATAGCAGAAAGCAACAAACAGCGTTTCCGGTTCTCTTTATCTCCAATTAAAGAATAAGAGTTTGATAATGTATAATAAAGTATAGCCTCATCATGAACTTCCATTTTATGTTTATTAGTATAATCTTCAAGCATTGCAATAGCTTCCTTACATTGACCATGAACATTATAACGATCAGCCTTAACAATTTGATAAGTAACAGACTCCTGATTATTTACCAGCAAAATAGAATCTCTATAAGAATCCGTTAATCTATTATATTGGCCTTTTTGGGCAACAGAAACCGTATAATCAGCCATATTCCCATAAACAGTACGATAAACATGATAATAATAAGGTCGCAAATAATCAGGCAACCGTTCCCGATTAACCTTTTTCATCAAATCCAGAGATTCTTTAAACATACCAGCAACTCCAGAAATCTCCGCCATATTCATTAAAGCATTTATCTGGTAATCCTCATTCTGGATACGTTGAGCAACTTCATAAATAGCACGAGCCACATGCAATGAAGAGTCAGCATTAAAAGAAGAATATCCAGAATATAACTCTCCTAATATATGATAACGTTGTTCATTAGTTTCTGAATTATCTAACATTTTATTCCTCCAGCTCCAAGTATTCCAATTTTCATTTATGTAAACCGCCTTTCTAATAAAATTTCCTGTTTCGCCATTCTCAACTGACCTCCCTGTATGGAGATATCTCTAAAGCGATACAGTTATTTCGCTCACATGATATTCATATAGTCTCATCTCATGCAGACATAAACTCTACAATCGCATAAGGTTCGCCATTCTCCGTGGAAAGCGCAACCGTAACCTTTCCCATTTCCAGCTTCACTGCCGGATAAAAAACGTCTCCAAGCAGTGCCTGCTTCTTATATTCTGCCCTCATCTGGCGGATTTCAAAGCCTTCTGGCAGATAGTCTGCCCCCATGCGGATATACTGACAATTATTAACATGGTGATGGGTGTCCAGATGATGTTTCTGTATTGCAAAAGACTCCTGAGCTTCCATCCCTTCCGGAAGGGCAATCTTACGTGGCGCATAATCCATCTCCAGCTTTTCATCCAGTTCGTATCCTCTGGTGTCTTCGTCTGTAAGTCTGGCCGGCAGACCAGTCTTTGTGTCAATATTTGTCCAGATACTGTTTGCATAGGATAAAAGTTCACCGTCCTCTGTTTTCAGAGTAAAGTTACGCATTCCAAGAAAGCCTTTGAAGCCATATGGCGCCGTTGATGCCACAATCGTCTCTCCCAATCCCGGATATCGGTTCACCACAATCTGCCAGGATGACAACACCCAGGCTCTCTGGCGTTCCTCCAGCGCCT
>ERZ773108.672-NODE-672-length-37365-cov-4.921522_pt1 | contig 37365 bp, 20 predicted proteins | sample MGYA00580570_ERZ773108 | MGnify/ENA primary metagenome ERZ773108 (study PRJEB29015, sample SAMEA2737840) | human gut metagenome | biome: human gut; feature: human-associated habitat; material: faeces | place: China | collected 2012 ...
CAGGTGTATGCGTTTCTTTCGCAAAACGAAGAATAGACGCCGAACACTCTCTGACTTGCGCTATACTTCCGGGAGACGATTCGATACTTTCGGTGGAAATAGTCTGTATAGAGTCGATAATCACTAAATCGGGATTCGTATTCTTGATATGCACATAAATCTGTTCGAGTGAAGTCTCGCAAACGATCAGGCAATCGCTGGAAGTGTCAGAGAGACGGTCGGCACGAAGTTTCAGCTGTCGTGCACTCTCTTCACCGGATACATAAAGAATCTTCTTTTCCGGCATGTGCAGTACGGTCTGCATGACGAGCGTCGATTTACCGATTCCCGGCTCGCCGCCTATCAGGACAAGAGAACCGGGCACGATTCCGCCGCCGAGAACGCGGTCAAGCTCTGATAAACCTGTGTGAATACGCTCTTCCTCTGATATAGAGATATCGCGCAGAGGCTTCGGCGGTTCCGACTGCATTGCAAAAGCCGTCGCGCCGCCCCTCGCCGATTTTGAAGCCGAGGTTAAAACCTTTTCTTCGTTCATTGTATTCCAAGCGCCGCAGCCGGGACACTTGCCGTTCCATTTTGGCGATTCGGTTCCGCATTCCGAGCAGACAAAAACTGTTTTTTGTTTCAATTTAAGTTCCCCTTTTTATAAATATAATCAAAATTATATCACAAACTTTGTATTTTGTCTATTATTTTGGCATTTTTCATCTAACTTCACAATAAATTTTAATAATTGTTACGTTAATGTAATATTTGGGTCTTGTAATGCGGCGAATAATGAGTTATAATATAATTGAAATAAGTGTGTACAAAGCAGACCGAGAGCAGGGGTGAGCAGGTGTATCAGAATATAATATATTTTATTACCGATATATTTTGTGTGCTCATCTTCCTGACAGGCTTGTATTATACAGCGATCGGTTTCTTTTCGCTTTTCGGCAGGCACAGTAAATCGGTACATATAAAGATGCACAGATTTGCCGTGGTGATACCTGCCCATAACGAGGCGGAGGTTATAGATAATTTGCTTTTAAGCATTAAAATGTGCAGCTATCCGCAAAGCCTTATCTCGGTTTATGTTATTGCCGACGGTTGCAGCGACTCTACCGCGCACCGCGCACGGATTTTGGGTGCAAACGTGATAACACGTCCTTTTTCGACCTGTAAGGGTGACGCTCTCTGTGACGCTTTTTCGGTTCTGCTTAACGATACCGAATTTGACGCTGTCGCCGTGTTCGATGCCGACAACATCGTCCATCCCGATTTTTTTTCGGCTATGAATGAACGGTTATCCTCGGGTGCAGAAGCGGTTCAGGGATACATCGATGCAAAAAACGCCGATTCATCGTGGGTGGCTTACGCCCACTCAACGTGGTACTGGCTCACCAATCGCCTTATGCAGGCAGGCAGAGGGGTTCTCGGCATCGGCTGCAAACTTGAAGGGACGGGCTTTGTTCTGTCTTTAAAGCTTCTCGACAGAATAAGATGGCAGACCGTCACCTTTGCCGAGGATGCGGAATACACCTGCCGCCTTGCCGAAAACGGAGTTTTTGCGGACTATGCGCCGAACGCGGTCGTATTTGACGAAAAGCCGACCCGATTTAAAGAATCGGTAATGCAGCGCAGAAGATGGGCTAAAGGAATCTTTGATGTTCAATCGGAATATACTCTGCGGCTTTTGCGCCGCGGGCGTTTTAACACTCTGATGACATTATGGGGGGACGTTCTCGCTCCGGTAGCTTTTGTTGTTCTTACCCTATCCGCGTTTGTCATAAACCATGGAATCTGGCAAAGCATACCCGGCAGAATAACTCTTTGGCTGTACATTTTTATCAACATACTTATTATGCTTCTTGCGCTTGTCAAGGACAGAAAAATCAGTGTAAAAATGATACTCAATATTTTTGGGTTTTTAATTTATATTATAAGCTGGCTGCCTGTTTGTCTCTTCGGAGTGCTTGGCAGGAATAAAGACGGCTGGCACCACACAAAGCATAATAACATAAGCTGACGTTAGTTGCTTTGATTATAAGGAGGAATTTAACATATGTGCGGTATAGTTGGATATGTCGGTAAAAAACAGGCGGTGCCCATTCTTATCGACGGACTTAAAAAACTTGAATACAGAGGCTATGACTCTGCCGGCGTTGCGGTAATGGACAACGGCAGTATCAAAGTTAAGAAGTCAAAAGGACGTCTCTCGGTTCTTGAAGAAAAGCTTAAAGACGGTGAGCCTTTAAACGGCGTTATGGGTATAGGTCATACAAGATGGGCAACCCACGGCGAGCCGTCTGACACAAACTCTCATCCGCATCTCAGCCGTTCGGGCAGATTTGCTGTTGTTCATAACGGAATCATAGAAAACTTTCTTCAGCTTCGCCGTAAGCTTATCGAAAAGGGCTTTGAATTTATTTCCGAAACCGATACAGAGGTTATCGCTCAATTGATAGAATACTATTACAACGGCAACATACTTGAGACGGTAACAAAAGTGGTTGAACGCGTAGAAGGTTCTTACGCCTTAGGGATTTTATGTGCGGATAATCCCGATTCATTTATTGCAGTCCGCAAGGAAAGTCCTATGGTTGTCGGTCTCGGCGACGGCGAGAACTTCATAGCATCCGACATTCCCGCTGTCTTAAATCACACGCGTGAATTCTACTTTTTGGAAAATAACGAGATTGTGCTTCTCTCCGCAGACAAGGTCACCATTTACAATATTGACGGCGAAGAAGTGGAAAAAGAGAAGTATCACGTTGACTGGGATATCTCGGCTGCCGAAAAGGGCGGTTACGAACACTTTATGTTTAAAGAAATTATGGAACAGCCCAAGGTTATCCGCGACACCGTTCAGCCAAGAATCAGAGACGGAAAAATCGTGCTTGACGATATCTCGCTTACCGCCGATTATATCAAGGGCATAGATAAAATCTATATTGTTGCCTGCGGAAGCGCATACCACGTCGGCGTTGTCGGAAAGTATATAATAGAAGAAATGAACCGTATTCCCGTTGAGGTTACCGTTGCGTCAGAGTTCAGATATATGAACCCCATAGTAAACGAAAAGACCCTCACAATTGTTATCAGTCAGTCGGGCGAAACCGCCGATACCATTGCCGCAATGCGCGAGGCAAAGCGCCGCGGTTCGCGGACATTTGCGATTGTTAACGTTGTAGGCAGCGCAATAGCGCGTGAAGCGGACGATGTCCTTTATACCTGGGCGGGACCCGAAATATCGGTTGCCACAACAAAGGCCTACAGCACTCAGCTTACAGCTATATACCTCTTCTCGCTTTACGTTGCACAAGAACTTTCGCTGATTGACGAAAAGAAGCTTAGCGAAGCAATATCAACACTTGAGGCTCTGCCCACAAATATTGAAAAAATCGTTGAAAACAAAGGCGACATTCAATATATGGCGTCTCAGTATTATAACGCAAGCAGCATCTTCTTCCTCGGCAGAACGCTTGATTACGCGGTTGCCCTTGAAGGCGCCCTTAAAATGAAGGAAATATCCTACATTCATTCCGAGGCATATGCCGCAGGTGAGCTGAAGCACGGACCTATCGCCCTGATAGAGGACGGAACTGTTGTAATTGCACTTTGTACCGTTAAAAAGCTGTTTGATAAAATGTTAAGCAATATCAAAGAGGTTAAAGCACGCGGTGCGGTTGTTATCGCCATCGCCGAAGAGGGTCACCCCGAGATAGAAAATGTCGCCGACCACGTTATTTATCTGCCGAAGTGCGGTGAGCTTGCTCTGCCGTCAGAGGCGGTTGTTCCTCTTCAGCTTTTGTCATATTATGTTGCGTCACTTAAAGGACTTGACATTGACAAGCCGAGAAACCTTGCCAAATCGGTAACTGTTGAATAAAATTTAATATTTAAGAATAAATTTATTAAAGCGGGTAAAAATAAGCGTTGAAAAAGCTGTAAATGTACAGAAAGGAGACTCTTATGGATATACTCGCTTTAATACTGATAATAGTGGGCGCGATAAACTGGGGAAGCATAGGCTTGTTCGGCTTTGATATAGTCGGAGCCATCTTCGGCGGTCAGCTCTCTGTATTCAGCAGAATAATTTTTACTATAGTGGGATTAGGCGGACTTTGGGCAATAACCTTTTTCTTCAGAGACAAGATTTTAAATAAAGAGTAAGGCAAAACAGGCTTCGGATGTTAAACATCCGAAGCCTGTTATTGTTCGCTCAAATACTTTGAAAGTTCTTTTATAAATACCTCGCCTATCTGCCCCGGAACGCTGTTTTTCTTGATAATATATCCTATTTCCATCGAGCTGTTGGGATTGTTATCGTCCGCCTCAAACGGAACGGCGATATAATCGCTTCCGTTAAGTTCTTCGCATATTATGCCCGAGCACAGAGTGTATCCGTTAAGCCCGACCATAAGATTAAGCATAGTTGCGCGGTCGGTTGCTTTTATTGTACGCTGATACACATTTGTGCTTAATATTTCCTCGGAAAAGTAAAACGAGCCGTTCTCGCCCTGCTCAAACGAAAGACACGGATAATTTTTAAGCTCGTCAAAGCTTATTGATTTCCTGTCCGCAAGCGGATGATTCTTCCATATATACACGTATGCTTTACAGTTGATAAGACGGTGAAATTCCAAATCATTCTCGTCAAGCATTTTTTCTATAACCTTTCGGTTAAAATCATTCATATACAAAAGACCGATTTCGCTTTTAAAATTGCCTACATCGCAAATTACGTCAAACGTTTTTGTCTCACGTATGGCAAACTCATAATTCAAAGTTCCGAACTGCTTAACCGTATCAACAAACGCCTTAACAACAAACGAATAATGCTGGGTAGATACGCCGAACTTACGCTTTATATTTTTTGTTTCAATATATTTTTCGTGGATAAGCTCATACTGCTGATAAAGCTGTCTTGCATACATCAAAAACTCTTCGCCCTCTTTTGTAAGGGTGACCCCCTTGCTTGTGCGCAAAAAGATTGATATACCCACTTCCTTTTCAAGGTCTTTTACCGCATTTGTCAAAGACGGCTGAGAGATAAAAAGCGATTCAGCCGCCTTGTTCATTGACCCTGCTTCCGAAATTGTTAATACATATATGATTTGCTGAAGTGTCACAGGCTTCTCCCTCCCGACTTATACAGCTGTCATTTCAGCCGAATCCGATGTATTTTTTGATTTTTTCTTTGCCGCTGCTTTGTTTTCCGCACCGCTATGCAGATTCTTCTTCGCCGCGGAAAGCATAAGCTTTATTCTGTTAAGCTGATTTACCTCGCTTGCACCGGGGTCATAGTCAACTGCAACAATATTTGCGTACGGATAGCTGTTTTTTAAGGTCTTGATAACGCCCTTGCCCACAACGTGGTTCGGCAGGCAGGCAAACGGCTGAATACAAACAATATTCGGTACGTTTGAGGTAAGAAGCTCTGCCATTTCGCCCGTAAGAAACCATCCTTCGCCGTACTGATTTCCGATTGACAAAAACGGCTTTGCAAGCTCTGCCACCTTCTCTATCGGCATAGGCGCTTCAAAACGGCGGCTCTTTTCAAGCGCATCGATTGCAGGCTTGCGCAGCTTGCGTATCGCCTTGATTCCTATCATTGATGCCGCGGCAGAGCGAAGCGTTCCGCCGAGATACTCGTGCTTATACTCTGCATTGTAAAGGCAATAGTTCATAAAATCCATTAAGTCGGGCACTACCGCCTCCGCTCCTTCGCTTTCAAGCAAATCAACAAGATGGTTATTTGCAAGCGGCATATATTTTACAAGAATCTCGCCCACAACGCCGACCCGCGGTTTAACAAGCGTCTCATCGATAGGGAAGTTATCAAACGCACTAACGATTGCCTCACATACATTTTTAAAGCTTCTTCTGCTTTTATCATTAATGAGCGAATCGATACAGATTTCCTCCCATTTTTTATGAAGCATATTCGCAGCGCCCTCAACCTTTTCATAGGGTCTTACGCGGTACAGACATCTCATAAACAGGTCGCCGTATACAATCGCCTTGGCAGCGGCGTAAATCAGCTTCGGGGGAAGCTTAAATCCGTCATTCTTTTCCATTCCGTTCGCATTAAGCGATATAACGGGAATGTGAGAAAGCCCCACCTTGTCAAGCGCCCTTCTTATAAATGCAACATAGTTGCTTGCGCGGCAGCAGCCCCCCGTCTGAGACATAATGACTGCAAGCCTGTCTGTATCGTACCTGCCCGATGTTACCGCTTCCATAATCTGTCCCACAGCGGTAATCGACGGGAAGCAAGCGTCGTTATTTACAAATTTAAGACCTGTGTCTATCGCACTTCTGTTGTCATTATCAAGGATTTCTATATTAAATCCGTATTTTCTGAAGACAGGTTCAAGCAGACTGAAGTGAATGGGGCTCATCTGCGGAGCAAGTATGGTATAGCCCTCTTTAAACATCTCTTTGGTAAATACCGCGCGCTTATATTCCACAGACTTCGGCTTTGCGCATATGTTGCGCTCTCTCCTCATCTTCATTGCGGCAAGCAGACTTCTGATTCTGATTCTCGCCGCGCCGAGATTATTTACCTCATCTATTTTAAGGACGGTGTAAAGCTTGTTCGCCCCCTCCATAATCTCGCAAACCTCATCGGTGGTAACCGCGTCAAGTCCGCAGCCGAAGGAGTTAAGCTGAATAAGCTCCATATCGTCGCGCTTGCTTACAAACTCCGCCGCCGTGTAAAGCCTTGAATGGTACACCCATTGGTCATTTACCCTGACGGGTCTCTGCGGAGTAAAGTCTATCGGCAAGCTGTCCTCCGTAAACACAGTCAGCCCGTACGACGCTATCATCTCGGGTATTCCGTGATTAATCTCGGGGTCGATATGATAAGGTCTTCCGACAAGCGCAATGCCGCAGCCCTTCTCCTTCTCCATAAGCTTAAAGATTCTCTTTCCCTCGCGCTTTATATCATCTTTTGCCGCGCGCTGCTCTTTCCACGCACACTTAACCGCATTGCGAACCTCTGCAGCAGGAATGTCCCATTCCTTTCCGCACAGCCGCACAAGACGGTCTGCCGCTGTCTTTTCATCGGTAAACGCGATAAAAGGTCTGATATAATTGATATTTTTTAAGTCAAGGTCTTCAACATTATTTTTAAGATTTTCCGGATACGACACAACTATCGGGCAGTTATAATGATTCTGCGCCCCCGGCGTTTCCTGATGCTCGTAAAAAACGCAGGGATGAAAGATAGTTTTAATCCCTTGATTTATCAGCCATTGAACGTGTCCGTGCGCAAGCTTTGCGGGATAACATTCCGACTCGGACGGAATCGACTCCATTCCGAGCTCATAAATCTTTCTGTCGGACAAAGGAGAGACAACCACCGAAAATCCGAGTTTTTTAAAAAATGTTGCCCAGAACGGATAATTCTCGTATATATTCAAAACCCGCGGGATTCCTATAACTCCGCGCTTTGCTTCCTGCTCCGCAAGCGGCTTGTAATCAAAAAGTCTCTTTCGCTTATATTCAAACATATTCGGGGCGCTCTTCTTCTCCGAAGTTCCGCCCAATCCCTTTTCACAGCGGTTGCCTGTTATGTGCCGTCTTCCGCCCGGAAATTTGTTAACGGTAAGCATACAGTTATTTGCGCATTTGCCGCAGCGCACGGTTGAAGTTGTGTATGTAAGCTTTAAAATTTCGTCAAGCGGAAGCATAGTTGACTTTTCGCCGTTATAACGCTGTTTTGCTATAAGCGCCGCTCCAAAGGCGCCCATAATTCCCGAAATATCGGGGCAAATCGCCTCAACCCCCGCAATCTTCTCAAAAGCGCGCAAAACAGCTTTGTTATAAAACGTTCCTCCCTGAACGACTATATTCTCGCCGAGGTCTTTGGCGTCGGCAAGCTTTATAACCTTAAACAGCGCATTTTTTATAACCGAGTAGGCAAGTCCCGCCGAGATATCGGCGACCGACGCCCCCTCTTTCTGTGCCTGTTTAACATTAGAGTTCATAAAAACAGTGCAGCGCGTGCCGAGGTCTACGGGATTTTTCGCAAACAACGCTTCATTTGCAAAATCCGCCGCAGTGTAGCCGAGCGATGTGGCAAAGTTTTCGATAAAAGAGCCGCAGCCCGACGAACAGGCCTCATTAAGAAGCACGTTGTCAACCGAATTATTCTTAAGCTTTATGCATTTCATATCCTGACCGCCGATATCCAAAACACAGTCAACATCGGCATTAAAAAATGACGCCGCCGTACAATGGGCGATGGTTTCAACCTCTCCCTCATCAAGGCAGAATGCCGATTTAAGCAAAGCCTCTCCGTACCCGGTAGAGCACGAGTATGCAATCTCCGCCCCGTCCGGCAGCCTGTCTTTAAGTTCTGCTATCGCAGAAACAGCAGTTTTTATGGGGCTTCCCTGATTGCCCGAATAAAACGAATATAAAAGCTGACCCTTATCTCCTATAAGCGCCATCTTGGTTGTGGTAGAGCCTGCGTCGATTCCCAGAAAGCACTTGCCCTTATACTCCGAAAGCTCTTCCTTTTTAACAACCGCCTTGCTGTGGCGCAGACAAAAATCGTCAAATTCGCCCTTGTCCGCAAACAGAGGTTCAAGCCGTTTGATTTCAAAGTCCATACTTACTCCGTCATTAAGCTTTAAAATCAAATCATCCATATTTAAGCTGTCCGCCGCCTCGTCCGCTTCGAGAGCCGCGCCCATAGCCGCAAACAAATGCGAATTTTCGGGGTCTACCGTTGTTTCGGGCGTAAGCTTAAGCGTGCGTATAAACGCAGATTTAAGTTCGGGTAAAAAATGCAGCGGGCCACCGAGAAAGGCAACGCATCCGCGGATTGGTTTTCCGCACGCAAGACCCGAAATGGTTTGATTTACAACCGCCTGAAAAATAGAGGCGGCGAGGTCCGCCTTTGTGGCCCCCTCGTTAATAAGCGGCTGAATATCGGTCTTTGCAAACACTCCGCATCTTGCGGCAATCGGATAAATCTCACGGTAATTTTCCGCCTCGGCATTAAGTCCCGAGGCATCGGTCTGCAAAAGAGCCGCCATCTGGTCTATAAACGAACCCGTTCCGCCGGCGCAAACGCCGTTCATACGCTCGTCTATTCCGCCGTCAAAGTAGATAATTTTTGCATCCTCACCGCCGAGCTCGATTGCCACATCGGTCTGCGGAGCCGTATATCTTAAGGCAGAGGCAACAGCGACAACCTCCTGCACAAAATCAATGCCGAGAGCCTTGCCCAGATTAATCGAGCCCGAGCCTGTAATTTTTGCCTTAATGCGGCACTTGCCCGTGTATTCCTCCGCCTCGCACAGAAGCTCTGCCAGCGTCCGCTGAGTGTGCGAGCAATGTCTACGGTACTGTCCGAATATTAAATTGTTATCATCATCAAGCAAAACAAGTTTAACCGTTGTTGAACCTATGTCGATACCGGCTTTATATTCTTTCATACTTAATCCTCCAAGCCTGAGAATTTTTATTCAAAATCGTCCGCGCGGCGTTTTGTCGCCAAACGGCGGTTTATGTCAATCAGAATCAAATCAAAAGTAATTATAGCATAACGCACCTTAAATTACAAGTGGAAATTGTTATAAAAACATCAAGCGTTTAATTCCCGCCAAATATCAAAAATATACTATTAAAATATCAGAAATATGCTATCTTTCACGATTGACAAATTATTTATTTTGTGATAACATACTGACTTGGATAGGATTAATAAAATACAAATTAAAAGGGGACTTTGATTATGAATATTCTGGTTACCGGCGGTGCCGGCTATATAGGCAGCCACACCTGTGTTGAGCTTCTTGAAAACGGTTACGATATCGCGGTTCTTGACAATCTTGACAACAGCTGTGAAGAGGCGCTTGAGCGCGTTAAAAAAATTACGGGAAAGGATTTTCCTTTTTACAAGGTTGACCTTCTTGACTATGACGCGACTGACAAAGTATTTTCAGAAAACAAATTCGACGCGGTAATCCACTTCGCAGGTCTTAAGGCTGTCGGCGAGAGTGTTGCTCAGCCGCTTCGTTATTATCACAATAACATTACCGGAACCTTAAACCTTTTGGATATAATGAATAAGCACAATGTCAAAAAGATGGTATTCTCTTCCTCCGCAACAGTATACGGAGACCCGCACACCGTTCCGATAAAAGAGGATTTTCCGCTTTCGTGCACAAACCCCTACGGTCAGACAAAGCTGACCATTGAATATATTTTAAAGGATTTATGCAAATCCGATCCCGACTGGGGCGTTATTCTGCTCAGATACTTCAACCCGGTAGGTGCTCATAAAAGCGGTCTCATAGGTGAAGACCCCAACGGTATTCCGAATAACCTTATGCCTTACATTTCTCAGGTGGCTATCGGAAAGCTCAAATGCCTTTCGGTCTTCGGCAATGACTATGACACAAAAGACGGCACGGGCGTTCGCGATTACATCCACGTTACCGATTTGGCAGTTGGTCATCTTAACGCTCTTGAAAAAATTAAAGACGAAAAGGGCGTTTTAATCTACAATCTGGGTACGGGAACGGGCTACAGCGTTTTGGATATGGTAAAGGCATTCTCAAAGGCTTGCGGCAAGGACATAAACTACAAAATCGTAGGCAGACGTCCCGGAGACATCGCCGCCTGCTATGCAGACCCGTCAAAAGCAAATAAAGAGCTTGGTTTCAAGGCTGTACACACACTTGACGAAATGTGCGCCGACACATGGAACTGGCAGACCAAAAATCCTAACGGATATAAAAACTAAAGTATACGGCTCCTCTTTTTAGGGGAGCCGATACTCATAATTATTGATAAGGAGTTTTTATCGTGCAGTCAACCAAAGAGAAAAATTTAATTGCTTTCCGCAGCGGTCTCCGCGACGGTATTCCCATCGCCTTGGGTTACCTCGCGGTATCTTTTTCGCTCGGAATAGCGGCGAAAAATGCAGGGCTTTCGGTTTTTCAGTCATTTATAGTCAGCGCGCTGTGTAACGCCTCCGCAGGCGAATATGCAGGAATAACTCTCATTGCGGCAAAGGCCGCATATATAGAAATCGCTATTATGACCTTTATCGCAAACGCAAGGTATATGCTTATGACCTGTGCACTCAGTCAGCGTATCTCGCCCGACACAAATCTGTTTCACAGAATGCTGATGGGCTTTTACACAACCGATGAGCTGTTTGCAATTTCTATCTCAAAGCCGGGGACGGTAAATCCGTTTTATATGTACGGCGCAATAGCTGTTGCGGCTCCCGGGTGGGCAGTGGGAACAGCCCTCGGCGCAATCGCCGGAAGCATTCTTCCTTTGCGGCTTGTCAGTGCTTTAAGCGTTGCCCTTTACGGAATGTTTCTGGCAGTAATAATTCCGCCCGCACGCAAGGATAAAGTTATAGCAGGTATTATTATATTCTGCTTTGCGGCAAGCTATGCCGCTGCAAATCTCTCAATATTTGACGGCATTTCAGAGGGGACAAAAACAATTATTCTCACCGCAGCAATTTCATCCGCGGCGGCTTTGATATTTCCCAGAGAGCCTAAAACGGAGGATATAAAATGACAAACAACAGTTATATATACATATTAATTATGGCGGCGGTTACGTTTCTGGTCAGAGCCCTGCCGATAACGCTTATACGCAGACAGATAAAAAGCCGATTCCTGCAGTCGTTTCTATTCTATGTACCGTATGTTACTTTATCGGTTATGACCTTTCCCGCCATACTTAAGGCAACGCAAAGCCCGATATCGGGTGCGCTTGCTCTGCTTGCGGGAATCATTTCCGCGTGGTTCGGTGCAAGTCTGCTTAAGGTTGCCGTCTCTTGCTGCGCTGTGGTTCTTGCGGCGGAGCTTATCCTTCCGCTGATATAAAATCTTAAAAGCGCGCCAAAACTATTGACGTGCTTTAATTTTACAGATTGATTATATTACCGTCCAAATCCTTACGGATAAATTTTTTGTCTTCATAAATCATATATCCGCGCAGACTTCCTTCCTTCGGGATTGAAACCGACCCGGGATTTATATAAGTATATCCGCCGTGCCGCACAAACTTCGGTATATGCGTATGTCCGCACAGCAGAATATTACAGTTCCCCATAGGCGGCAGATTCTGTTCATTGTATATATGCCCGTGAGTTGCAAAAACGGTCTCATCATCCAAATTCAGTATAATATAGTCGGCCATTATCGGAAAGTCAAGCACCATCTGGTCTACCTCTGCGTCGCAGTTACCCCTCACGCACAGTATTTTGTCTTTTATATTATTAAGCATTTTTATAACTTCCTTGGGCGAATATCCGTCAGGCAAATCATTTCTCGGTCCGTGATACAGAATGTCTCCCAGAAGCAGAAGCTTGTCGGGGGGTTCGTGTATGTATCTTTCCAGAAGCTTTTCACAGTATAAAGCCGAGCCGTGGATATCCGATGCAATCATTAACTTCATATAACCGTCTCCTCTCAAATCTTAGCTTATATTAGCACACCTTTTTTAACTTGTCAAGAATAGTTATATATTAGTTTAAATTTATCTTGAAATTTTTCGGATATACTGATATAATTAATTTATGTATAAAAATTTTTCTCAGTCAATTATGAGGAGTGATATGAATGTTTAAACCAAACACCGAATTTGATATAATAGGTATGGGCGAGGTTATGCTTCGTCTTTCGCCTCCCAGCAAAGAAAAAATTTCTCAAAGCGAAACCTTTGAAAAAAATGTCGGCGGCAGCGAACTGAATGTTGTCTCGGGTGCGGCAATGCTTGGCGTAAGGTCTGCCATTATTACCAAAATCCCCGCGAACAAAATCGGTCATTTTGTCCGCAACAAAATCCGCTACGGAAACGTAAGCGACGATTATCTTGTGTATGACGACTCAAACGAAGCCCGTCTCGGCGTGTACTATTACGAAAGCGGCGCCTATCCGAGGAAATCTTCGGTTATATATGACAGGGCGAGGTCGTCTATGTGTTCGCTAAGTCTCGGTGAGCTTCCCGATGATATTTTTGAAAAGACAAAGGTCTTTCATATAAGCAGTATTACCCTGGCAATTAATCCGCAGCTTCGCGAAACCGCGCTTCAGATAATCAAGCGCTTTCACGATGCGGGTGCCTTAATTTCATTTGATGTAAACTACCGCGCCGCTCTCTGGAGCGAGGATGAGGCGCGCGCAGTCATAGAAGACGTGTTTAATTATGTTGACTTTTTGTTTGTCTCGGAGGAGACCTCAAGACGTATGCTGAGAAGGACGGGAACTCTTGAAGAGATTATGCGCGGATACGTAGACGATTACGGCTGTAAGCTTGTTGCAACAACCCGCCGAGAGGTTGTTTCGCCTATGCGCCACAACTTTAACTCAAAGATTTTTTACGACGGCAAGTTCTATGAGGAAGAACCGTATAAAAACATTGAAGTTATAGACAGAATCGGCAGCGGCGACGCGTATCTTGCCGGCGTTTTATACGGATTAATCAAAACGGGCGATGTATCTCAGGCTCTTGAAATCGGCAACGCCTCCTCCGCGGTCAAGAACACCGTTCTCGGAGATATGGCAGCAAGCAGCATTGACGAGATTATGAGCGTAATTAAATCGCATAAGGCAACCGGGCATCAGGACGAGATGGTAAGATAGCATATATAATTGTGCCTGCGCTTTTAAACGTGCAGGCACAATTTATAATAAAAAACACTTGAAATTGTAACCCGAATGTGTTATAATAAAGTTTAGACTTATATGTGCCTGTAGCTCAGCTGGATAGAGTGTCAGACTCCGACTCTGAAGGTCGTGCGTTCGAATCGCATCAGGCATACCAACAAACGGCAAGTCATTTCGGCTTGTCGTTTATTAATTTTACTATGGGAGAATATCTATGAATGATAAAGAATTAAGAGAAATACGACGCAGATTCAGACCCGACCAAAGCAATATTATGGGCATACGCGGCTGTTTGGTAAACGAAAACCGCGAGATAGTAACCACCTTTTATCAGCAAATGGTAAACTGCAGCGCAGAGGAAAGCGAAAAGCTTCTTTCGATTATGAAAAGAACCCTGTCGGGGAGTCTCGGCTCGAACCTGATTAGCATTGAATTTGATACAAAACAGGTGGCAGACAGTCCGGAACATTCGCTTTTGATGAGTCTGCGTAAATCGGGGCTTAAAGATGATGACGCGGTTAATCGGTTTTATCGCAGCACAGCCGGCAGTATGAACATAGACGGCAACTATGTTATACTTCTTGCATATGACAATTATGACGTTTTTTCTTATGCTTCCGACGGCAGAAAAGAAGATTCTACAGACGTATTTTCTTACATAATATGCAGTATATGCCCCGTAAAGCAGATGAAGGCCGCGCTTTCCTTCCGTGATTACGACAACTTGTTTCACTCAATCGACGCGGATTTAGTGCTTTGCCCGCCAAAGACAGGATTTATGTTTCCGTCGTTTGATGACAGGTGTGCAAACATATACGGCGCTCTTTATTATACAAAAGACATAATCGACTTAAACGAGGCATTTATAGAAAAGATTTTTAATGTTCCTTTGCCTATGTCCGCATCAGAGCAAAAGGAATCATTTATGTCCTGTCTTACCGAAACACTTGCCGAGGAATGCGACTTTGAGACGATGCGCTCGGTTCACGAACAGGTTTCGGAAATTGTGCGCGAGCATAAAGAATCCAAGGACGAAGAACCGCTGACGGTCAGCAAGAATAAGCTTGAAAAAATGCTTGAATACTGCGGCGTAGATAAAGATAAAGTAGATATCTTCGATAAAAAATACAATGACGAATTTGGCTCTGATACAGAGGTGAATCCGCAGAATATAATAAACGTAAAAAAGTTTGAACTTGCAACGCCCGATGTGACAATCAAGGTCAATCCCGAGCGCAAAGAGCTTGTTTCCACACAGGTGATAAACGGCATTAAATATATTTTAATCCGTGCCGCCGACGGCGTGGAAGTGAACGGAGTTAACATAAACATAAAATAAAAAAGACGGTTTCCCGTCTTTTTTATTTTATATCCTTGCAACCCCGGTTTTGCGTGCCGCTTCCGCAACCGCCTTTGCAACCGCTGGCGTGACATCGTGGTTAAACGCATCGGGTATGATATAATCGGGCTGAAGCTCCTCTTCCTTTATCACACCGGCTATCGCTCTCGCCGCCGCAATCTTCATTTCGTCATTTATATCGCTTGCCCTTACGTCAAGCGCGCCCCTGAATATTCCCGGAAACGCAAGAACGTTATTAATCTGATTCGGAAAGTCACTTCTGCCCGTTCCCATAATAGAAACTCCTGCCGCCCTTGCCTCATCGGGAAGAATTTCGGGCACGGGATTTGCCATAGCAAACACAATGGGATTTTCAGCCATAGTTTTAATCATTTCTGCCGTAAGAGTTTTGGGCGCCGATACTCCTATAAATACGTCCGCGCCTTTAATCACCTCTTCAAGAGACCCTTTAACATTATTATGATTTGTGATTTCCGCCATCTCTTCCTTAGACGCATTAAGCCCATCTCTGCCCTTGTATACAGCGCCTTTTCTGTCACAGATAATCACTTCTTTAAGTCCCACACTAATAAGAAGCTTTGTGATGGCAATGCCTGCCGCTCCGCAGCCGTTCACAACCGCCTTAAGCTCTGAAATATCTTTTTTGATAAGCTTTAAGGCATTTATCATTGCCGCCAGAACAACAACGGCTGTTCCGTGCTGGTCATCGTGAAAAATCGGAATGTCACATTCCTCTTTAAGTCTCTTCTCTATCTCAAAGCATCGCGGAGCAGAAATATCCTCAAGATTGACCCCGCCGAACGAGCCCGCAAGAAGCTTAACTGTGTTTACTATATCGTCAACGCTTTCCGAGCGGACGCAAAGCGGAAAAGCGTCAACGCCGCCAAAGCGTTTAAACAACGCGCATTTTCCCTCCATAACGGGCATACCTGCCTCAGGTCCTATGTCTCCGAGACCAAGAACAGCGCTGCCGTCAGTAACCACGGCAACGAGGTTACCTCTTCTTGTATATTTATAACTAAGGTCGGTATCTTTGGATATTGCCAAGCAAGGCTCGGCAACCCCCGGCGTATACGCAACCGCAAGATCGTCACTGTTTTCTATATCACATCTTAAGGCAATTTCAAGCTTGCCCTGCCACTCTTCGTGCTTTTTTAAAGCGTATTCTTTTTTATCCATTTGAGAAGTACTCCTTTCTGTCTCTTCTAATTTGCTATTATAATATATAATTATTCCAAATGCAAGTGAAAATAAAGCAAATCCTACAAAAAATATGACAAAATCGGTGCTCTTTCGCCCGATTGCTTTATTTTTTTAAAAATTTTAAAGAATTTTTAAAATTCTATTTATTTTTCATTAAAAATCATACTTTGGAATGATGACATCGTTTTTTTCTTATGCTATAATAATTATAATCGGTATTTTATGAAAACAACCGGGCTTTGACACATATTATTTTAAGAAAGGATGTGAAATGCTTGATTCCGGAGCCTTTTATTAAACCCGAACTGTACGAAAAGTATAAAAGCTTTGCCGAAAGCGGCAGAATACTGCTTTTAAGCGCTCCGTGCGGATTCGGTAAAACAACCGTTATAAGGCGGCTGCTTAACGGGACGGAATACGGCAGTCTGTCTGCCGAAGATTTGAATTTTGCCCTGCTTAACAAAACGGATGACCGCATAATTCTTATAGATGACCTTAACAGGCTTCAATACGACAGCGACAGACAACTGCTTTATTCTTTTATACGCGATAACCCGAAAACAAAATTTATTCTGCTGACGCGCGGAGAGGTGCCGTCAATACTTATTCCTTTCAAGCTTTCGGGGCTTATGATAACCGTTAATACGGAAGAGTTTTTCTTAACCCGCGTAGAAACAGCAGAGTTTTTTGAAAGAAACGGCGTAAGCTTAAGCGATTCACAGGCCTCTGTCTTACACCGTGAAACAATGGGATATCCTCTTGCTCTCTCGATTGTGCTTCGGCATATGATAAACGGAGAGCCATTAGGGGATAAAATGCTGAGTGACTGCAAGCGCGAAATTTTTGCATATTTTGACGAGATGATTTTCCGCAGGTTTGAGCTTCCGCTGAGAAGATTTCTGCTTGAGCTTGCGCCGTTTGAAAGCTTTAATACAGAGCTTGCCAGAATGGTAAGCGGCGATGTTCACGCCGGCGAGCTTTTGGCTGAGATTCAGAGAAACACGCGTATGCTGATATATGACAGCATTGACAAATTCGGTTTTTGGGCTATCTTCCGCGAATTTCTGCTATGGAAGCAATCGAGCGAATTTACAGCAGAGCATCAGGCGGCAATATACAGCCGCGGCGGTCTTTATTACGAGCTTCACGAAAACTACGGCAAGGCGCTTGAGTATTATTCCAAAAGCGGCGAAAGCAACAAAGTATCAGAGCTTTTGATAAAGACTACCAATCTTCACCCCGGTATGGGGCATTATGAAGAAATGGAAAACTACTTTCTCTCGCTGCCCGACAGTCAGATTTCATCCAGCCCCGCGCTTATGCAGGGAATGTGTATGCTGTGTGCCCTGCACACTGACTATGATACCTCTGAAAAGTGGTACCGCGAGCTTAAAAACTTTGCGGCAATGCGCGGCAAGTCTGACGCGGCGGCACGCGAAGCAAGAAGCCGCCTGACTTGGCTTGATGTTTCGCTGCCTCAGCGAGGGGTAAGCGGAATGGCTGACACGGTAAAAGCGGCGTTTAAACTGCTTACGAACAAAGAAATCAAGCTGCCCGCCTTCTCTGTCACAAGTGCAATGCCAAGCATAATGAACGGCGGCAAAGACTTTTCCGACTGGAGCAAGCGCGATGACTTTTTATACTCTACCATTCGCATTCCGGTTGAGGCGATTCTGGGGAAAGACGGCGTTGGTCTGCCCGACTGCGCTATAACCGAAAGCAAGTTTGAAAAAGGTGAAGACGTGTCAAGCCGTATGCTTACGCTTGTCTCCAAAATAAGTGAGGTTCAGAGCAAGGGTACCCCTGATATAGAATTTGCGCTTATCGGTCTGCTTGTAAGAAGTCAGGTTGACTCGGGCAAGGCGGATGACGCAATGCTGACTTTGACCTCTCTTAAAGAAAGGTTTGAAGAAAAAGAGCTGACAAGGTTTCTGCCCAACATAAACGCAATGATGTGCCGCATAGCTCTTTTTTGCGGGGATTTTGATTTTACGGACGAATGGTATCACAAAAACGCCGATTTAAACAGCGTAAACTTTAAAACATTAAAAAGATATCAGTATATAACAAGAGCGTTATGCGAGCTGTCATACGGAGAAAATGACGCGGCGCTGCTTACCTTATCTCCGCTTGAACCGTTTTGCCGCGTATGCGGAAGGCACATAGACCTTGCGCACATATACGCCTTATCGGCAATCGCACGGTACAGAAAAAAGGACGATAACTGGAAAGAGAATTTTAAATCGGCTTTTGACATAGTTGAAGAATACGGATTTATACGCACCCTAAGCGGTTACGGAGCGGCTCTTTTGCCCATCGCGGACGAGTATTTTAAAAACAAAAAGACGTCTAAATTTGTAACCCGTCTTATTAAGGCAATGCGAAGCCAAACGGTATATTATCCAAACTTTTTAAAGCCAAAAAACGACTCGGTTGAAAAGCTGACCGAGGCAGAGCTTCAGGTTCTTCGTCTGCTTTGTGCGGATAAAAGCAACGCCGAAATAGGCGAAATATTGGATATAAAGCTGGCAACGGTTAAAAGCCACGTAAGCCACATTCTGCAAAAGCTTGGCGTTAATCGCCGAAGCGAGGCGAAAACAACAGCCGAAAAGCTTAAACTAATATAAATCATCAGGAGGAATGTATTAATGAAAAGATTTTTAAGCGCATTTATATCGGGCATTATGATTTTGTCTCTTCTGCCTGCATCTGCCGCGGGTAACACCGAGACGGTCGAAGATGTCAGCAACGGCGTCAAAGCGCCCGTGTTTAATGCAAGCAACTACAACGATGACAATTTGTTTAAAAAGTATATCAGAAACGCGTACAGCGGCAAGCTGTCGCCTACGTCTCTGACGCTGTCATCGGGGGCATTATTTAAGCTTGTCGGCAGATATAACTCTGCATATCGTTACAGCACAGGCTTTAACGAAAAAGACGATTCAATGTCTATGCTGTGGAACACAAGATATTACCGCCGAAACAGCGGCGAACGCTGGGAAGCAAACTTCAAGTTCAAGATGGCAACCGAGGCAAGCGACCAAGCTTCATACAAGAACTTTAAAGCAATGTTAGAAATCGGTCAAATTCAGATGAAGTTCGGCGGGAACTTTGCCAACAACGGAAACAGCCGTCCGTCTATGAAGTTCGGCTCTAACGGAATTGATGGCTCAAGCCTGCCCAATAATGCCGTAGTCGAAAGGGACAGCGGCTGGTTCAACGTAAGCTATGAAGATCTTATGAATACCGAGCTTAAAATGGGCGGCGGAGGAGACGGAAGCGAAACGTATATCAACCACCCGTGGGTTATGTTTGCCGACCTGACCAAGCCGACAATTAAATCCGCGTCAGTAGGCGCGGGAACACTCAAACTGAATATGGGCGAGCCGCTTCGCGTAATCGGAAATATATCCGATATGAAGCTTAAGCTTCGCGTTACAAATCTTCAGACGGGTATTCAGGATACCGAGCTTACCGCAACGGCAGTACGCATATCCAACGGAAGCACGAACTCAATCGATTTTAAAATTGACGCCCCTGAGGATTTAAAAGAATATCAGGTCACAAGAATTGAGGGCTTTGAGGTAAGCGGTCAAAACTATACAGGTCAGATGTATGGAGTATCTCTTGCCGATAACTATCTGTTTTCAACCTATTACGGTGAAGCTAAATACAAAAAGATAAATAATCAGCCCGGGCTTATCCCGGAACACTTCACATCTTCTACCCCCGTTACCGATATTGCAGGAAACAATTTAGAAATATCGCGAAAGGACTTGACCTCGTTTAATCTTATCAACGATGAAGTTCCGCCAAAGGTTGTAAGCGCCGAAATCAGCGGAAGTATGATAACAGAGGATAATACAAGAATTTCACAGGGGTCGGAATGGCCCGATGACATCGACAGAAGCAGCGTTTTCGCCGGTGTGGGTGACTGCATAACCTTCTCGCTTATGTCTGATGAAGTGCTTAAAATATATAACGAAAGCGAAATCTATATAGACCTTAATATAAAAGATAAAGACGGCAATCCGATACGGCTTTCTTATGACAAAGCAGAGAACGTATATGACGGTGTAAATAAGCGCAAGGCAACAAAAATAACATTTAAGCCGCTTACTATAACCGCCGATATGAAGTCTGATAACGTAAACGACCCTATCCGACCGACTAAAATCGAAGTGAAGAGGGTATATGATTTATACATAAGTTCTATGAAGTCAGCCGACATTGATTTTATGCCGAAACAGCAGATTTATTTTGACAACACCGCACCGAAAGTAGAAATCGACGGAAATATAGAAGGCGATTCGAAAAATGGCGAATTTGTTATACCGATAAGGTTAAACGACGGCGAGGGTAAGGTCTCGGGCTTTGTCGGTCTTGACGCTGACCTTGCGTGGGTCTATGACGGGGATAAACAGATAAGCTATAAATATGCGATAAGTACCTCCCCCTCTTCAACCCCTGCCGAGGGCGACTATAAAACCGCGGTTTTGAATAATGCCTCAAAACCCGCGTGGAATAAGTTTGAAACTCCGCAAAGTGAATTTTATATACATATAAAAACCGATGCGACAGAGCTTAAGGGCACAAAGCTTATGCTTAAATCAAACGACTGGGCGGGAAACAGCGGAGCAAGCGAACAGTCTCTTGATAAAATAAGTATAGACAAGGTCGCCCCCGTTATCTCTCTCGTTTCGATGAATACCGAGTACGGAGACAACTCTGCCACAATTAAAGCTAAGGTTAAAGTAACCGACTATAACACAGACGGGCTTATTGCAAAGTATCAGCTTGTTGATAAAGACGCACAAGCCGATGACTCCAAATGGGATAACGCAAATATCACAGACGGGGTATTTGACTTTTCGCAGGAGCTTACTTCCGCTCAAAAATTTGAAAAAGACCTGCTTGTATACGCGACCGATAAAGACAATAACAAATCCGAAATTTCGCGATACAGCGCTGTTGCCGACCTAACAAAGGCAAAGGCAAAGTACGAGGTTAAAAGCGACTTGTCACAGTTAAACAGTTCACCCGAAATCACGGTGTCGGCGCCCGATAACACCGAATCAAAGGCATATGCCGACACACGCGTTACCCTTAAAATGGGTGAAAATTATTACACAAAGGTATATAATTCAAGCAATGCGGCAGACGGAGTGAATATATTCGACTTTACAAATCAAAGCGGCTGGTACAAGATCACATATAATCAGGACGGCACAGCCTTTGATACTGTAACTGCACTTACCGATACAGCAGAGCTTTCAGGCTTCTACGGTGAGGTTACGGTCGAGTTTGAAAGTGCATTCTCTGATTTGACCCCCGAAAATAACAAACCGCTTCGTCCGACTGACAGCTCGAAAGATGTTTCATATCAGAAAGAGGGCGGCTTTAAGGTATTGTACGCACCGATAACCGATGAACTTCACAACATTAGCTTTGATAGCAGCTTTAAGACCGACAAGGGTGAAGCTTTAACGGCAGGCGGAGGCATCAAGCATATCACAAGGCATAAAACCATGTCTGATGTAAGGCTCAGCTTTATATTAAGCAATAACATTGCAGCTGCGTGGGGCGTAAACAATATCGATTTTGAAAATTCAAAAATTGAGGTAACAAATTCAAGCGGCACGATTGTTTATACCGCTGCGCTGAGCAGAAGCGAAAATCAGATATTCGCTATGCCCGACAGAGATAATGACGGCAATATTTTAGGCACAGACGCATACAGAATAACGGTTTATCTGTATCAGACAGGAAGTGACGAACCGCAGACTTTCAGCTACGACACCGCGGTTGTGCTTGACAATCTGACCCCGTCATCAAACACGGGCGCAACGAAGACAGAGATTCTGCCCGGCACATTCTTTAACGGTTATGCCATCGGTTCACCCTACATTACTCCGATAGAGAAGACAAGCGACACACCTATGACAACAATAAATGTCGGGACAGCCGACGAAGCCGAGATTTTCAGAAGTGAAACCGACGCATACGCTGTAAACAGTCTTGGTATGTTCTATACTAAAATAACTCTTACAACCGAGGATGTTTCAAAAGAGCTTTGCGGCGAAACAATAGGTCGGGTTTCGGGCTTCCGCGTATGGAACAAGCTGACAAGCGGCGGCGAGGACCTTCCGTTTAAAAGCGATAAAGATAATTCATACAGCTGTACATATGATATAAGGAGAATCGATGATGAAGCCAATCTTAAAAACTCTAAAGCAGACGGCGATCTTAAGATTATCAAGGGAACAAACACGATCTGCTATCAGGTTAAGCTTGACAACGGAAATATATCGCCCGTATATGAATTTACGATTAACACCGTTGATTCTCTGCCGCAGGCATCTCTTAATATGAAGATAAACGAGTCGAAGAATTATGAAGACGGAGCATCTGTTCACGCTTTGTCAGCCGACGCAAACCTTGAAAACGTGTTCTCACCCAACGGCGAAGTAAAGGTATATTATTTATATCAGGGCGGCGAGAGCAATAATTTCTCATCCTGGTCGTGCAGGGAAATAAAAGCCAACGAAGAGACAAATACATATGACATAACTAATTTAATCGGCGAATCGGGCAAAAAATATCAAAGCTATACCGATGTAAATGATACAGGTTTTAAAAACACAATGCACGCGTTTTGTATTGTTGACGAAAGCGGGAACTCAATCGTGATTTTCCCTCAGTTTAAGAACGGAACAAAATATACGTTTGAAAAAGAAACTCTCAATTCCGCGCCGTATTCGTTAAATAAATATAACACCTCAGAGTATATTTATCATATTAACGATCAATATACAGACCTTGATAAATCAACAATAATTATAAACGACAGCGGCGAAGAGCTTCCTCTTAAAAATCCGCCCATACCAAATCCTTACGGATATACGGGCGCCTCGAACAACAGCGGCAAGCTTAGTCTTTACTTTACGAAACCGTGGGATGCCGAAAAAGCTGCCGCAAATGAAGATTTTGTATATAAGCTGACGGTTAAAAGAGTGGGTATCCACGGTGACACAATTATAGAGGAAAGATCTGTTGATGGAGAAAACACAAGCCAAATAGACGGACTTAAATATGTTGCGCCCGAATATATTATCTATAGCGCAGACGAGAAGGGAACAAGTATCGCCTTTAACGGAAACATAAAGCTAAAAGGCGAAGACAGTTATCTTGACGGCTCAATCAGAAAGTATCCCATATTCTCGGACGGAACATATAATTTTGAAGTTACCGATGTGTTCGGAAAAACTCATACCGTTCCCGTAACCGTTGATAAATGGGGAAGCGGCCCGAACGTTACTGTCACTCCGCTTGAAAAGACAAGAGGAGATGTGACACTTATTGCTCAATCGAATGATTATAATATTACCTTAACCGAGAAGGATGGCGGCAGCGCGGCGACGATTAGCGGTAATGATTCAAAGACCGTTACCGCTGTTATAAAACAGCCGACTGAGCTTATAATGAAGTGGAACGACGGCTCGGGTGAGAAGTCGCGCACTATGATTATAAACAATAACGAGGTTAAGCCGATTTCACCTAAAATCGTATGGGATTACAGCGAAGGCGATATAACCGACGGATGTGTTTATGAGAGTGTAACAGCGACCCTTGTCGATGACAACGGCTCGACATTAATTGACCCGATTACGGGCGGTGCTCCCTCTCACACCTTCTATCCAAACGGTGAGACAGAGTTTACGTTTAAGCCTCAGTCATACACAAATCAGTATGGCGACGTGGCAGGCGAGGATATAACCGCCACATTAGCTGTTAAGGTAACAGACTATCCTGCTCCGACAGAGTGGAAAGACACAACCGCACCAAGCGTCGGAATTGTCGGATACGTTGTACGCGGAAATACTGCACAGAGCAAAAACATCGTCCTGTCAGTGTATAGCGCAGAGAATCAGTCGGCAAATCCCGACCTTCCGGAATACTCTTATATCGATCCCGACACAAAGTCAGAGATTGCATACGAAAAGGTCGAAAGCCCCGAAATATTCCTTCAAAAAATGGGCTGGGCAAGCAAGTACCGTTTTAACGTAAACATCGGCGATGAAAGCGCGGTTAAGCTTATACTAAAAAACGGTACTCCCTCCTCCGCTGCACCCGACTATAACTCGGTATCGGATACGATTGACGGCGTAAGCCAAAACGGCAGAGCGATAGACGTATCAGCCAATACCTCTTTCACTATCTATGCAATAGACAGCTTCGGCAACGCCACATCGGTTTATATGAACATAGATAATGTGGGGAACGCGCCAGTTCCGCACCTCGAAAAGGTAGTCTCGGGCAATTCACAGATGATAAAGGTGTATCTTGTTCCCCCGGCTGACGGCGGACTGTCCGATTTAAAAATAACAAATACTGATATTAAAGCCAAGCAGGAAATCGAGGACGGCGACTATAACAGTTTTTACTATATAGAGCTTGCCGAAAACAAAGACTTTAAAATCTATTACAGCTGTACATACAACGGCGAGCCATTAACGGGAGAGCTCAGCGCATCCGTTACCGAGATAGATACATCCGCACCTGCTTTGAAAGAACAAAAATGGTCGCAGAATGCAAAGTCTGACAAAACCAATAAAGATGTGACCGTTCAGATGAGGTTTAATAAAACAATCTCTGATGCAAAGTTTAAAGAAGCTCAGGCGACGGCAGAAATCTTCAAACTTGATAATCAGGTGACAGTATCGTACAGCGCAAATTCACCTGCTCTTACGCTTGAATGTACAGCCGTAAACGGAAAAACACTATCTGTTCCGCTGGACGCGGTCGAAAATATCGATAAAACCCCGCCGACAATAACTTACACAACCGCGCCTTCAAATAACAGACGTAAAGTTACAATAACGTTTAGCGCAAACGAAGATGTCGCATTCCTTGAGGGCGGCAAAAGCGGAACCGAATTTACACGCGAAGTCAGCGCCAACGGTACGTACACATATAACTTCACAGACCTTGCCGGGAACAAGACGGAGACCACGGTTGATATTACGGATATAATATCAGGCGATTTAAGTCTTATGTTCAGCTTAAAGCCTGACGACTCAAACAGTCAGCCGACCCCCGACAAGCTGGGCAGCTTAAAGGTAGGCGATAAGGTTTATGTTAAACCAAGCCGTGATTGTAAAATTACCTTCGAGCAGGATATAGCCGCCATAAACGCTGCCGCGGGCGAATGGACAGAGCTTACCGTCACCGAGGATAAAGCGGGTCTGTACCCGACGTTAAGGGCAGCCGATAAGTATAATAACACAAAGTATTATCACTTCCTTCAGATTGCCCTGCCCGATAAAACTCCGCCGACAATCAAGCTTAAAGCCGGGACAATAGATATATCACTTTCGCTTAGTGATAATGAAACCAAATCAAAGCTTACGGACAACGCAAATGTGTCGGACGATACATCGGAAAAGGATAAAATATTACTCAGCTTTGACTACGCGAAGCCTCAGGCTGCCGCAACCGTGAATGTAATTTATAATGCAACGGATGAGGCAGGAAACATCGCGCATAGAACGGGAAAGATACACTTCTATCAAAATAACGAGCTTTTGGTTAAAGTTAACGATGTATCAACATACCGCGATATGGTCGTAATCGGCGCGATAGAGCCGCAGAATATAGTTGTATCAAGCGGAGGCGAGCCGTACAGCGTATATGTAAAAAGTGGTATAAAGACAGCGGGACAAATGAAAATCGGAAGCACAAAGCTTGCCTATAACAAAACAGATTCTTCTGCTGTTGTATTTAATCCAAGCAAAAAAGGATATTACACCTTTCTCGTCAAGACCCAGGGTCAGGACAGCTACAGATTTGTGATATACGTTAAATAATTAAAAGCGAGAACAGGAGGTCATTATTGATGCAAAATATAAAAAAATTCATCGCCGCGGCTGTTGCCGCCGCAATGCTTATCTGCGTTATCCCGATACAGATATTTGCGGATTCTTCAAACGGTTTTGAAGAATTAAATGACGGATATATCAGCGTTAAGGTCTCTGAAAAGAACGGAGGCTTCCTTATCGACACCGTTGAGGGCGACAAGCTGAATAAATCGGATAACAATAAATTTCTGCTGTACCCGTCAGAGGATTTTGACACATCCTACACCACCTTCCGCGTAACACGCGGAGGTGATGTAAAGGATTACATCTTCGGCAGAAGCTACGGCTTTATGGGGCTTGCCGGCAGTAATGTAACCCTTTCAAAAAATTCGGACAGTATTTCTGCCAAGTGGAGCGTAGACGGTCTTGAGTTCACCCAGACTATGACTCTTCAAAACACAAAGTCAGCCCTCCACGGTATGGTTCAGATAAGCTATTCGGTCAGAAGCACCGATGGCAAAAATGCCGATAATGTCAAGGCAAGAATTATGCTTGATACCGCCCTCGGTTATCAGGATTACGCCGTGTATGAGTTAACTCAGGCTGACGGAAGCTACAATCAGATTCAGCAAGAGGCAGTAATAGACAATTCAGACGGAAACGCCTATAACAATGCTCTCTTTGGCTATGACGACCCCAAGGCCCCGTCAATCACCGCGTATACGGTCAATGCTTCCGTGGGCGACACGATAGTTAAGCCGTATCGACTTGCCTTCGGTCATTGGAACAACCTTGCGGCGACAGTTTTTGACTTTACGCCCGACACATCACTTACCTTTACAAATCAGTATAACGAGAAGTACCTCACCGCCGACAGCGCGTATGCCCTCTATTTTGATATGGGTGCGGCTTCGGAAACGGCAAGTACGGTTTCCACCAACTACGGCGTATACTCAAACGCGCAGGTAAACAACGCCGACAAAGTTTCGATAAACTTCTCATCAGAGCTTGGCGCTATGCAGCTTAATGCGGCAAAGGATGCGTACATATCGCAAGTAAGCGGCGGAAAAGACGGTGACTTCACCGTTTCGGCACAGGTAAAAAACATATCCGGTTCAAACCTTTCGCAGATAGCCGTTGCAATCTACCCGCAGGAGGGAATCACCCCATATAATCTCTCCGGCGGGCTTGAAGAAACCGCGTCATACTCAAACCCGTATTCAATAGAGATACTGGATTTTAACGCCGGTGAAGAAAGACAGATTAACTTTAAGCTAAACGCCGTACCTCTCAGCAGCACCGACTACAGAAAGATAGAGCTTAGGTGCTTTGATGTAAGCGGAACTGACACAAAACTTTTGTCGGAAAAGCAGATAGGCACGCGAAGCACTTACCTCCTCTGCCCCGGCGCTTCGGGCGACAGAGTGTCTTTTGTAAGCCTTAACCCCGAAGTCATCTATAACAAAGGCACAAGGCACATATACCTTGCCGGTCAGAATTTTAAGCTTTTAAAGAACACGGCAGAATATGACATAAAGCTTGTCCCCGCGGACGGCGGCAGAACACTGACCGTCCCGTCAAACAACTTTATTTTGGATGCCGATAAAAACACCGCCGATTTGATTCTTGACGATGAAATGAGTGTTGGAACTTATCAGATTGTCTTTGATATGAAGGATACTTCAAAGCGCGATGTAACATCTGACGCACTCCGTTTCAGCGTCAGCGATGATATAGCGTATCAGGGCGGCTCTTACGGCGTTGTTACAATCGAAAAGGCAGGCACCGACAAGGATGGCCATACCGATAAATACGCTTTAAAGACATATCGGGACGAAAATGATTATAAGAAAAAGTGCAACGACCCCCAAAATGTTGTTTTGCTGGAGTTCCGCGGCGATTTCAACTTAAAATACGAGGGCGGAAAGCTTGTTGAAGCCGAGGCGGTTTCACTTGAAACAGTTGACCGAAAGGCAAAAAGCACAATCAATATAAGTGACTGCCTCGACGTCGAAAAGGGAACCGTTACAATTTCCGTCGAAAATCCCGACACCGATGAGCAGGTAATAAACGTAGATATTGACGGTGAGGTGTATACCACCGGGGCGCGAACCAAGGTCTGGAGCGGCGTGTGCGCAATATCATCATTTGAAAACGGCTCAGAGTCAACTCTTCTTCAGTATACCAATGAGGGTGAACCGACCGATGATGTTGAAAACAGCGTGGCAAACACCAACGGTATCACTCTTATATGGCCCGGTGCGGCAAGCACGGCTCAAACAATTGCCGGAATGATTATGGAGTTCCGCTATTGTCAGTTCGGTCAGATGGCGCTTGAAGACGGCACGGTAACTTCAAAAACCCCAAAACAGCGGATAATCGCATTCGGCGCACAACTGTCGCCCGATTTTCTTGTTCCGTCAAACTTTAAGTGGCGCGAAAGAAAAACATCCGCTATGGAGGTCGCTCAGCTTAAGCTTGCTAAAAGCAACTACACACCCGAGCAGTTAAGAGACGTTCAAGACAGATATGCAGAGGACCAGGAGGCCTGGGAGGAAGCCGAAAGCGGAAGCCTTAGCCTTTATATTCACGATATTCTTTTCGGCGGCGGATTTATAGGCTTTAACACCTCGGTTGAGGTCGGAATCCCGTCATACGCCGACGGTCTGCCGAGCATTGAGGGAACGCTTAACCTTAAAGTAATGAACAAAGAATACACAATCGGCGTTGAGGGAACAGCGGATATGCTTGCCTTTCAAATGGAGGCGGCAATCACCCTCAGAAGCCATAACGGTATTCCTATTCCCGACAAGCTCTACTTCTATGCGGGAGGATTTACCCCCGGAATAAATGTAGACGGCTTCGGAATATTCTGGATAAAGGGTGCTGGCGGAGGAATAGACAATCTGTATGAGACAATTTACCCAAGCTCGTCGGTACCGCCGATTACGCTTTTGCTTAGCGGACAGTTTGCATTGTTTGATGTTCTCTCGGCAAGGGGTGATTTAAGCATAAGTCCGCGGGCGTTTAGCATAGGACTGTCTGATGTTGAAATCGCGGGAATCAGCCTTTTAAACTCTGCAAGCATAAATTGTCAATGGTATCCCGAGCTTAAGTTTGCTGCGGCGGTTTATCTTGACATCCTTGATGCAATCGAGGGTAATGGAAGTATCATAGTCGAAAAAGACAAACAAACCGGAAAGTATTTCTGGGAGGGCTTTGCCACGGCAAGCGTATCGATTCCCGACAAAATTCCGATCTTCGGCGGAAAAGAAATCGGTTCAGCCGACCTCGGCATAAACGCGCAGAAAATCTGGGGCGCCATTCACGTTTTAAAGATTGACGCGGGCGTGACCTATTATTGGGGCGGCGATGTTGACTTTGCCTTTGGTAAGTATGATGCCCCCGAGGCAACAATAGAACCGTTTTCAATGCGGTCGCTTAAGGCTGTTCCGGTATATATTGACGATTCAACCGGAAAAACTCTTTATATGAGCGTGAACAACGGCATTCGCACTCTCGCTGCAAACAATCAGCCGATTTTAAGAGTCTCAAACGGCGCAAGTGTTAAATCACAGGCGGGCAAAAAGACCCATACTGTAAACTTCGGAAGATATGATAACGAAAACGGTATTCTTACCGTTGTGTTCGACGCACCCGATGAGGCATCGGCTAAATATTATGCCAACAATGTTAAAATTGCCGGCTATCCGCTTACTATGCTGATTCCGGAGCTTAAGGCGGATGACCCTAAGAACGCAAATGCAAATGCGTCCTTTAACTGGGATAAAGATAGCAAACAGGGTACTCTTACCGTGACGGTTACCGATTGTAACTACTTTAATCAAAATTTAACCGTAACAACCCCTGTTACATCAACGCTGACCCTTTACGGGATTGCAAAACTGCCGACACTCGACACATTAACGTTTGACGGGACTTCAAAAGTAACGTGGAGCGGCGATTTGGATAAATTCAGCGAGCTTGCCATATACGCGACAGACGCTAACGGCGAAGCATATCCGCTTTACAAAACAAGTGCTAAAACTGCCATAAATGGCGGAAATGCAACTATCAGCATACCCGAAAATATGCCGAGCGGAACATATACGATACGTGCGGTTGCAAAGTCCGCCGACGAGAGCTCCAATCCGATTATTGATGCCGCTGAAAAGCTTTTGTATACAAATTCAAAACAGCCAACAAAGCCCGAATTTTCGGCAAGCCTCGGCGGTGACTACAGCATTGACCTAAATGTCACAAATGCAGCTAAATATGACGGATTTAAAGCAACCGTCTATGAAATAGCTGACGGAAAGGCAACACCGACCATATTTAATAATGTCGATGCATCAGCCGATGAAAACGGCATTATAACCGTCGGAGGGCAATATTCCAAAACTGTGTATACAGATGAAAACGGCAAAGAAATAAGCTATAACTATTATGAAAGACTGTCTGAGGATGAAAAGGCTAAGATTACACAAAAGAGTGAAATTCTCGGTCTGTCAGCTGACAAACAATACAAAATCGGACTTATAGGATACAAAAAATCCGAAACCTCCGACATACAGATACTGTCTGAGGAGACGCTCAGCGCCCCGCTTACAATGACCGCGCCCAAAAAGGCAAACATCACATTAAATGCTAACGGCAGCCAATTTATAGATGAAACCGATACGGTAAACTCATCTGATGTTTCGATAAGCTTTACCTCTGATATGCCAGTCAGCGGCACGTGGAACCTCGACAACGGAGAGCAATCGGGCAGCTTGAATCAAGCAACGGCCGAAACAATTACTCTGAAAGGCTTAACTGACGGAAGTCACACCATTACCTTTAAAGGCGAAAACAACAGCGGTGACGGCACAACAGAAAAATATATATTTACTGTTGACACTCTTGCACCGAGGCTTCAGATAAGCAGTCCGTCAAACGGAGGCTTCTTTGACAGTTCTGTTACTGTCAAGGGTATAAGCGACAACGGCGCAACCGTTTATATCCGTGCCGAGGGAAAAGAACCACAGGCAGTTAATATAACCAACAGTCAAGAGTTTGAGAAAAGTATAACCCTCGATTCTTCAAAGGCATATCAAAATATAATGATATACGCCAAAGACAAAATCGGAAATGAAACCGCACCTATAACTCTGTCGCTTACCAACAGCGCGCTCGGCGACCCGAATGCAAGCCTTGCCGTATTCTTAAACGGCGCTGACCACAGCCAAAAGAAGATTGACGCAGGCAGCGGCGGACAGCTTTCGCTTAAACTTAAGCAGGGCGATAAATACATTGATATAAATGATGACAGTGCGGCAGCCAACCGAGTTGACTGGAACGTTTCAACGGTATCGGGAAGCGCGGAAATAAGCGACAGCAACAGCCTTACGTCAAGCCAAAAAGTAAACGGATTTATAGTTGCCTCGCTTGACGGAGAGAATGCCTACGCTGTTCTCGGCGGAACAAATAATGATTCGGGCGATGAGCCGACGCCTCCTCCCTCTCCCACTCCTGATGAAGGTAACAATACATCGGGCGGTTCGGGAAGCTCGGGCGGCAGTAACATAACCTACAAGCCGCCGACATCAAATCCGTTTACCGATGTAAGCCTCGATGACTGGTTCTATGACTATGTAATGTATGCATACCAAAACGGATTAATGAAGGGCACGGACACAAATATTTTTGAGCCTGATTTCGACGTAACACGCGCTATGTTTGTAACAAGCCTCTATCGTCTTGAGAACGAGCCCACAGCCGGTATTTCGGCGTTTACCGATGTGCAATCGGGCAACTGGTATTCTAAGGCGGTTGCTTGGGCAAACAAGAACGGCATCGTAAACGGAGTAACCGACACAGAGTTTGCGCCAGATGACAATATCACACGTGAACAGATGGCGGCGATTATCTATCGTTATCTGACATTTAAAGGGCACGATACCTCTGTCTACGGCAAGCCGAACTTTACGGATACGGATGATATTTCCGAATACGCGTTAGATGCTGTAATGTGGCTCAGTGACCGAAAAATAATATTAGGCGAGGATAACGGCGGCTTTGCACCGAAGAATAACGCAACACGCGCGCAGGCAGCCGCAATCTTTGAAAGAATATCCGAAAACTTATAAAAAACACCGTATGCCCCTGCGATACTTAGCCGCAGGGGCATATTTTATAAATAAAAACATTTAAAACTTTTGCAAAAAGTCTTGACTTAATTCAATTATTATGGTATAATTTTTCTGTTGTCATTAAGCAATAACATATGCACCCGTGGCGGAATTGGCAGACGCGCATGGTTCAGGTCCATGTGAAAGCAATTTCATGGGAGTTCAAGTCTCCCCGGGTGCACCAAAATCGGCAGGTACTAACGTACTTGCCGATTTTTACTTATTACCTGTTTACTATTTTGTCTGTCTCAAATTTCTGACAATTTTCTTAAAACACAAACCGTTTACAGCTTTCCGATGCCTTCAAAACCATATTTCTGATCAAGTATAATTTTTGATATGTGATAAAATATATACTTGAAAGGTGTGTGAATAAAGTGAACAAGAAAATCATTACAAATGAACTAATCAACAATTTCAAAATTTATTTATATGAAGAAGAACGCAGCGACAACACCATAGAAAAATATATGCGTGATATTCGATTCTTCCGTGAGTGGCTGCAAGACAAGGGTATTGATAAGTCGATTGTTATTGAATACAAAAAAGAGTTATGTGAAAGGTATGCAATAAAAAGCGTAAATTCAATGTTATCTTCCATAAACGCATTTTTTGTATTTATGGGGTGGTATGATTTGAAAGTGAAAACACTAAAAATTCAAAGGCGCATATTTGCGGATAAGTCAAAGGAATTATCAAAATCGGACTATGAACGGCTTTTAATTGCGGCAAAAAACAAGAAAAACGAACGGTTATATTATTTAATGCAAACAATAGCAGGAACAGGTTTGAGAGTATCGGAAATAAAATATGTAACCTGTGAGGCTGTCAGGCAAGGACAAGCGGTTATAAACTGCAAAGGAAAGATAAGACAAATATTCCTGCCTAAAAAGCTGTGTCAAATGTTAAAGAAATACGTTAAATCCCAAAACATAAAAAGCGGCTCGGTATTCGTTACAAGAAGCGGAAGACCGCTTGACCGTTATGCAATATGGAAAATGTTAAAAGATTTATGCGAAAGTGCCGGTGTATCAAAAGACAAGGTTTTTCCTCATAACTTCAGGCACTTGTTTGCACGGACATTCTATTCTTTGCAAAAGGACATTGTAAGGCTTGCCGATATTCTCGGTCATTCCTCTGTTGAAACTACCCGCCTTTATACAATGGAAAGCGGGACTGAGCATATAAAACAGCTTCAAAAACTTGGGCTGTTAATCTGCTGAAAATAAAAACCACATAATCGTAATTATGTGGTTGTGCTATTACAAAACTATAGCTACATTATACTAAAAAAATCAGATTATGTCAATATTTTGTATAAACTTCTTTTAAATTTTACATAACAGATAAAAAACCGCATATTTTCAAGACCGATAAAGTTACAAATCATCATCGGTCTGTAAATCATTGCTGACAAAAGTCAAAAAAAGACCCGTTAACAATAATCTTTTCTACATACCACCACATAATTACGATTATGTGGTGGTTGCTTTGTTAACAAGGAGGAATCTGACTATGGCAATTATAGATGTCATAAAATATGACGGTAATCCTGACGTGTTCGCCCTAAAATATCCAAACAGCGAATTGGGAACTTGGACTCAGTTGATAGTAAACGAAGCTCAAGAGGCTATCCTGGTAAAAGGTGGGCAAGTCTGTGATGTTTTTGGTGCGGGCAGGCATACGTTGGATACTGCAAATATCCCGATTTTAAATAAATTGATAAACCTTCCCTTTGGCGGCCGCTCACCGTTTACCGCGGAAGTGTGGTATATCAACAAAGCATTTTCGCTTGATATTAAATGGGGTACTTCTACCCCTATTCAGCTGCAAGACCCTAAATACAAGGTCTTTGTACCCGTAAGAGCGTTTGGGCAATTCGGTATCCAAATCGAAGAATCTAAAAAGTTTTTACTAAAGCTTGTGGGCACGCTCCCTCAATTTGACAAGACAACTATATTAAAATACTTCCGCGGAGTGTATCTGACCAAAGCAAAGGATGTTATCTCTTCGTATTTGGTACACAAGAACATCAGCATATTGGAAATCAATGCATATCTTGATGAAATATCTGTATATTTACAGGAAAAAATTTCACCAATGTTTGATGAATACGGAATAAAACTTGTATCCTTCTTTGTTAACGATATAAATGTTCCGGAAGATGATAACGCAGTTATGCAACTCAAAAAAGCACTTGCCAAAAGAGCCGAAATGGATATCGTCGGTTACAGCTATCAGCAGGAACGCTCGTTTGACACTTTAGAAGGTGCAGCTACTAATCCCAATTCTATGCAAGGCGGGCTTATGGGGGCAGGAATAGGCTTGGGAATGGGCGTAGGTGTTGGCGGAACAATGGGGCGGCAGTTCGGAGGACTGACGCAAATACTGAATGCTAACGATACAAAAGAATGTCCGAAATGCAAAGGACAAATAGGGATAAATGAAAGGTTTTGTAACCATTGCGGTTTTGATACCGATTCATCGGGCACAAACAACAAAATAATAAAATGTTCATCTTGCAATGCAGCCATAACCGAAAATACAAAATTCTGCCCGGAGTGCGGCAAGAAGTATAATCCGTGTGGGAATTGCAAAGCCGATTTGCCCGACGGTGCCAGCTCTTGTCCTATATGCGGCGCAAAAGTCCCTGCGCCTTGCCCAAACTGCGGAAGTCTTTTAAACGGAGACAATAAGTTTTGCCCCGAATGCGGATACTCTTTGGTAAAGAAGTGCAGCGGCTGCGGTAAGGTAATAGAAAATGATACAAAATTTTGTCCCGAATGCGGGACAAAGATAGAATAAAGGAGGTGACGAAAATATGCTGAAAAAATCGAAGGCGGTTACTTTAATTTGCGGAGCAATTTCAATAACCGCAACAATAATATTTTATTTACTGACATTTGATAATATTTTTACGGTTCCGATGAGATGGATTTCACTTATATTTTTAATATTGACCGAGGTCATCGGCACAGTGAAGGCTATGTGTATAAAAAAATCGATATTCGGGGTTGCAAGTATTAGCGTCAGCCTTTTTCACTTGGGCGTAGTGCTGATAATATCAATTATATTTGTAAATACCTATCCGACGCTTATAAAAAAGTATGTACTTTTAAATCTGCTTGCGTTAATCGTTATGCTTGCTGCTGATGTACTTATTATCTATTTTGGCGAAAGCATAAGGAATAAAAATAATGCATTATCCGAAAATCAAGCGGTTATTGACAGCTTATACACATCTGCAAAGGCATTGGAAATTGAATACAGAGAAAGCACTTACAGCAAAAATTTGAATGAATTAAGCGAGCTTCTTAAATATTCGGACAACAGTACTTTATCAAATGATGAGGTCGCAATATCAGAAATGCTTGATGAATTGCGTAAGTTGTTATCCGACAACGCTGAAGGTATTCCGCAGAAAATATCAGATATTAAAAATGCAATAAAACTGCGCTCTTTGAAAATTAAAAGCACTAAAAGAGGCAACTATTAAAATTCAGGAGGTAATTTAAAATGAACGAAAAAGGTAAAATAAGCGGATTGTATTCGTGGCCGGTTATAATTTTAGCGTTATGTTTCTTTTGGCCGATAGGTATACTTTTGCTGATGAAGCGTGTATCTGTTGATAAGAAAGCCGCTATGAGTGTAGGAAGACTTATAGGCGGCATCGGTATAGCGTCATACTTTATTGCCGCAGTTATGTTTATAGCTTGTTTAAGTGATGGATTTGGTTCTGACGATATAGGAATAATATTATTCTTCAGCATTGCAGGCTTTGCTTTACGGAAGGTTTCACGGAAAGTCAAGAAAGATGCCGAAAATGTAAAGAAATATCTATCAGTTATTGTAAACGGAAATGAAAGGCAGATAGATGCCATTGCTTCTTCAATGGGCAAAACTTACGATACTGCTAAAAATGACATTCAAAAGATGATAGACAAGGGCTATTTAAAAAATGCTTACATAAATGAAGGCACAAGAGAGGTTGTTTTGCCAAATAACAATATTCAAGCGCATGTTGAAATAGCCGCAAATACAACTGCAAATAATATCACACCAAGGATAGTTTCGTGTCCTTGCTGCGGAGCAAATAATACAATTATCGGAGATATGGGAGAATGCGAATACTGTGGCTCGCCTCTTAAATGATATATTCAGGCATTTTCATATTATATTCGCAATCAGAGCCGAAGGTCATTTTTGACCTTCGGCTCTGATTTGTTACTTTGAAGCTTTAAGCCTCTCTTTCCAATACTCGTTATCTATCCCCCACATCTTATCTTTTAGGTGCAGCCTTTTAAACATATTGTATAAAAACTTTACTTTTAAAGATGGCTTTAAATTTTCGGAATACCGCGAAACTTTTATTGCAGTTTTGTCAAGCTTATTTATAAAACTCTTTTTAAATTTATCGGGCATATCATTCCAAAAATACTGCCATACCGATTGCGTAACGATGTGCGTTCTTGCAACGCCCCAATAGTCCATACTGTCTTTTATGTCTTTTGCGGCGGATTTAAGTCCGCCCCCTCCCGCCGTTGTAATAATCAGCGCCTGTTTGTTAACCATATCAAAGTCGGGGCGATGAACAAGCCACCGAAAGCCGTAATGGTCCAAAAACGACTTTATCTGACCCGGCGCGTGAAAGCACCAAACAGGGCAGCAAAATATAATAAGCTGTGATTTTGATAAAGCCTCATTTATCGGCTTTAAATATTCAAATCCGCCGCATTTGTCCTCTTTCCCGTGAAGGCACGCATAACAGCCGCGGCATATATGCGGCATATCGTCGGGCAGGGTAAATTCAAAAACCTCTTCCGCATTGCCAAGTTTTGATATAAAATATTTTGCCGCGTTATATGTACTGCTGTTTTTTCGACCGGTTGCACGTAGTATTGTTATATTCATCTTATACACCTAAATTCCTTTATATTTATTTGGCTTTACAAAACGAAACCAAAATATAAATAAGGGTCCGCAAAAATTTGCAGACCCTTATTACAAGCTTACCAAACCGACAAAATATCTTTTTGGCTCTGCTTTCCCCTCTGGTGGAGATATGGGGAAGAATGCCAGGCATATTTTATCAATTTTAATATTTTTATTAAATCGCCACAAATGCCGCCGTT
>ERZ773108.698-NODE-698-length-36494-cov-14.148083_pt1 | contig 36494 bp, 27 predicted proteins | sample MGYA00580570_ERZ773108 | MGnify/ENA primary metagenome ERZ773108 (study PRJEB29015, sample SAMEA2737840) | human gut metagenome | biome: human gut; feature: human-associated habitat; material: faeces | place: China | collected 2012 ...
GTCTGCCGCATATGCGGCAGACGAACCGTCGTGGTGGGCGCAGACGGACGTAAGCGATGCAATAAATACGGGAATCGTTCCCGATGATTTACAAAAAAATTATACGGAAAGCCTGTCAAGGGTTGGGTTTACGCATCTTGCGATATCATATCTGGCAAAGCTTCAGGGGCTTACGCCGGATAAGCTTAAAGAGAGCGGAACGCCGTTTTCCGATACAGATGACGATTATGTCACCGCGGCATACAGCAGGGGAATAATATCAGGCTACGGCGACGGAAGCTTTGCCCCAAATGACGGAATCACAAGACAAGAGGCGGCAAAGATTTTGATAAATACCCAAAAAGCCTATATGGGAAAGGAACCTTCGGGAGGCGGAGACGTACCGGAATATACCGATGCGGACGAGGTATCCGCGTGGGCAAAAGAGTATGTAGAGCTTGCGGGAAGAATGGGTATTATGAAAGGTATGGAAGACGGAAGCTTTGCGCCAAACGGTAATTATACAACCGAGCAGGCGATAATAACCTTCGGCCGCCTTTTTAAAAATGTCGATGAAGCCGAAAGCGCCGACCCGTCGTGGGACAATGTTAATCCGCCAATTACCGCGATGCTGAAGGTGGTTGACGGCGAGCTCAACAACGGCAGCGAAAATGTAACTTTAAACGGTGTTAATATAGGTAACTGGCTGCTTATTGAAACGTGGCTCAGCCCGATATCCGACCCGAACGAGAGTATGGCTCATTCTGACATAATAAAAGTTTTGACCGAGAGATTCAGCAAGGAGACGGCTGACGAGATAGCGGAAGAGTATATGAACAGCTATATAACAGAGGCAGACTTTGACAGAATAGCAAGACTTGGTTTTAACAGTGTAAGAATCCCGTTTTGGTACAGAAATTTTATGACCGAAGACGGCGAATGGCTAAGTGATAATCAAGACGAGATTTCGGGCTTTGCGCGCCTCGATTGGGCGCTTGAAATGTGCCGCAAGTACGGACTTTACGCGATTCTTGATATGCACGGCTGCCCGGGCGGACAAAGTATTAACCACAGCACGGGCATAAATAATAAGAACGAGCTTTATACAAACCGCGATTATCAGAAAATGATGGAAAGGCTTTGGACAGAGATTGCAAAAAGGTATAAAGATAACCCTTGCGTGGCGGCGTATGATATAATGAACGAGCCGCATAATAACGGCGGAAATAACAGCCCCAAGGCGTGGAAGCCCGAAAGCCCGCAGGCGGTCAGCCTGACCAACAGTATCTATGATACAATGATAAAGGCGATTCGCAGGGTTGACCAAAACCACGTCATCACGGTTGAGGGAATATGGAGTATGAAGGTTCTGCCGAACCCGGCGGATTACGGCTGGACAAATATGATGTATCAGCTTCATATATATGATGATAACGAGTATATGATAAACGAAAGAATAAAAGAAATGCGCGCTGTTCAAAAGAACTACGGCGTGGCGGTCTACGTGGGCGAGTATAACAGCCGAAGCCGCGAAAGTTATGCCGCGGGCAGATACGAAAGCGAGAACATAAACCGTGCGAAATGGATTTATAAGGGTGTATGCGCGGGCTTTGACGGCTGGAGTTTATTTAATAAAAATCTTGATACACGTGCCGATATATATACAGAGTCGGCAGAGAATTTAAAAAAGCTTCTGGGTGAGGATATGCTGACCGAGAACGGCTTTTACTTTGATACAAAAGAGTATAACAAAATTCAAAAATAATATTAAAAGCTTATTTTACATTTATCTTACAAATTAAATATTTTATTGAAATTTCCGGAATTTTGCTGTAAAATTAAAAAGCGTTGGACTATCCAACGTTCGGTAAGACTTCTTAACGGTATAAAAGCCGGGCGGTTATGCCACCTTATTCCCGCACTTACAGTCGGGAAGGGAGGTGGTCGCAATGAAAAAATACATATTGAGAGTAATTGTACTTACAATTGTTTTTTTGTTTGTGCTTACTATAAAAGTAAGATAGCCCCCACCGACCAAGTTTGGGCTATCTAAGATTGTTCAACGTGGCATAACCGTTTGAGGTCTTGCCTTTTTTGTACTTTTATTATAGCATATTAAATAAAAAGTGTCAAGCAAAGATTTCATTTAATATGATTCACATTTTACTTTACAACCGTGCAATTTTTTATCCCATAGTATTCAAGATTTTCAATAACAGAATCGTCAATGATTTCGCCGCCGACAATAAGCGGAACAGCCGGCGGACAGCCGATAGCCGAAGCGGCACAGATTCTGCCGCGGCATTTGCGGCTCGGCAAGACCTCGCTGTCTGAAAATATAGCGTCGTGCGGAGTCATTTTAACATTCGGCATCGGCAGCCGCGGCGGCTTGGATAAAATTTTATCTCTTCTTTTAATATTATTGATAATATTTTTTATTTTAATCAAGTCATCGCCGCTGTTACAGGGTGTAAGCATCAGAACAACAAAATCTTTGTCATAAAATTCGGGATAAACTCCGCCGCTTATAAAAATCGCGGCAAGCTCCTCACCGCTGTAGCCAAAAGATTTTGGCTTAACGGTTATTTTAAGCGGTTCATCGCCGACGGTATCAAGCCCGACGGAGGTAAATGTCGCTTTTAAATCTTTAACCAAAGGAATAAATTCTAAAAGAGCCGTTTTATAGTCATCGATATTGTCATTTATCGCGTCAAGCGATTGAAGTATCAGATACGAAGGACTGCTTGACCCAAAAAGCGACATCGAGGCTTTTGCGTGCAGGTGAAAAAACGGCGGCACGCTTTGCGAAATGTGAAGGTATGCCCCGCCGGTAATCACGGGCAGGGTTTTATGAGCCGAATCACAGCAGATATCCGCGCCGAGGTCAATCGGGTGCAAGGATCGGTGCAGAAGCTTTAAGTATGCGCCGTGAGCGTTGTCAACGGCAAGCAAAACCCCGTGAGCGCGGCAAATCTTTGATATGCCCGAAATATTCGCGATGTTCCCGAGGTAGTCGGGGCTTGTCAGATATACCGCAGTCGGGCGATGCTTAATAATCGCCGCCTCAACTTCGGAAGCGGACGGTCGGCAGCTGTAAAATGCTTCGCCATTTGAAAAGAGGCGGATTATATCGGTGTCAAGCAGGGCGCAGGCGTTAAAAAAGGCCTTGTGCGCGTTCCGCGCGGCAAGAACTTTCGGCTTTTCACCGCGCGATATCGCATAAGCCGAGATAAGATGAAGCATAGTCTGGATACAAAGGGTAGACCCCGCGGCAGAGTATATTGTATGCGCGCCGAATATAGCAGAGGCGTTAGCCTCGCTTTCCGCAATTATGCCCGACGCGGTAAAAAGCTCGTCCGCGCCGTCTACCTCGGTTATGTCAAACGGCTCAAAGCCGATGATTTTTTTCCCTTTATGTCCCGGCATATGAAGTCGTGACGGATTTTTGTTTATGTACTTACGTACAAAATCGCATATGGGCGTACTCATTTTGTATCACCAAGCTCCTTCGCAACGGCAACGGCAATGGCGCACTCCATTCTTTTGCGAAAGAGGTCACAGCCGTATTTGTATACGCCGCGGACAGAGCCTGTCGAGTGATAAGCGTTAGCCGCGCACCCGCCCGAGCAGTAAAGCTTTGCCCAGCAATCGCGGCAATCTTCCCTTGCGTATACGTTGCAGGACGCAAATTCGTTTTGAATCTCGGTATTTAAGACGCCTTTCCAAATATCGCCAAGCTTAAACTTTTCGTCACCGACAAACTGATGACAGGGATATAAGTCTCCCCAAGGGGTAACCGCCATATATTCCGTGCCCGAGCCGCACCCCGATATGCGCTTATAGATACACGGTCCGCCCTTTAGATCAATCATATAATGATAAAAGGTAAACGGCTTGCCCTCTTTGCCGCGCTTAATCATAAGCTTTGCCAAATCCTCATACTGTTTAAGAACAATAGGCTTGTCCTCCTCGGTCAGGGCAGAGGGGTCGCCCTCCGCCGCGACAACCGGCTCCATACTAAGCTCGGTAAAGCCAAGGTCAAGCATAGTTTTTATGTCTTCAAGAAAGTCGGGGTTTGCGTGGGTAAAGGTTCCGCGCATATAATAGTTTTTGCCGCCGCGCGCCTTTACAAATTCCTGAAACTTGGGCACAATTTTGTCCCAGCTTCCGCCCCCCGAGTAGTCAACGCGAAAGCGGTCGTGAACCTCTTTGCGCCCGTCAAGGCTAAGCACAACATTGCTCATCTCGCGGTTTGCAAAGTCTATAACGTCTCTGTCAACCAAAACCCCGTTGGTTGTTAAAGTAAAGCGAAAGTTCTTGTTTTTCTCCTTTTCGATGCTTCTTGCGTACTTGACAAGCTCTTTAACCACATCAAAGTTCATAAGCGGCTCTCCGCCGAAGAAGTCAACTTCAAGATTGCGGCGGCTGCCTGAGTTTTCGATTAAAAAGTCAAGCGCACGCTTGCCCACGTCAAAACTCATAAGCGCACGCTCTCCGTGATACTTGCCCTGGCTTGCAAAGCAGTAAGAGCAGTTAAGGTTGCAGGTATGTGCAATGTGCAGACAAAGCGCCTTAACCACGCCCGAGGTCTTTGCTTTAAGAGTGCCGGCCATTGCCTCAAATGTATCGCTTACAAAAAGCTTGCCGCTGTCTTTAAGTGCAAGAATGTTGTCATAGCACTCGATGACCTCGTCAAAAGGTATGTCTTTATATTTTTCGGCGGTTTTTTTAATTACCTCGCCGCGCTCCGCTTCTTCAAAGCCCGCGATAATGTCATACGCGATATCGTCAACAACGTGAATCGCGCCCGAGCATACGTCGATAACGATATTATATCCGCCAAACTTGTATTGATGAATCATAAAAAGAATCTCCCTGAATTTATAAATTTATGCTGACTGCAAAAGTCTGAAAACGTTGAATTCAAGCCTATTTTTAAATCCCTCAGTCACCTATCGGTGACAGCTCCCTTTAGGCAAGGGAGCCTATTTTAAAGCCCCCATTGTCGCGCTTTCGCGTCTGTCACCCTTGTCTAAAGCCCTATTTTTGCCCCCCTTGCCTAAAGGGGGGTGGCAAGGGAGCCTATTTTAAAGCCCCCATTGTCGCGCTTTCACGCCTGTCACCCTTGTCTAAAGCCCTAATTTTTGCCCCCCTTGCCTAAAGGGGGGTGGCAAGTGCAAAGCACTTGACGGGGGGATATAATTCAGCGTCAGCTGACAGGGGGATACATAAGTTATCAACAGTTTTCAATTTTTAAATTTTGCACTCAAATGATAAAAATGCCGCCTATGTCCGCGTGGATTAAGGCAGCATCATTTTTTATTTGTCTTCTTTGTTCTCACAAGCCTGATTGGCAATGCCGCAGCTTGTTTTGCACGCTGACTGACAAGAAGTCTGGCACTCTCCGCAGCCGCCGTTTTTTGCGCTTTCGCACAGGTTGCGTGTTTCAATTGTAATAACGTGTTTCATTTTAAATGACCTCCATATTTAATTATATGAACAATTGTACCACATTCGCCGCTTTTTGTCAATATTTATAAGTCAAATCAACGGCTTCGCGCAAAATCGGTCTTACGCCGCCGTACGCCTCGGCAAAATATGACATAGGCAATGGGTTTTCTCCCTTGCCGACCTCAATGGTGAAGCCGGGCTTTTTAAATTTTTTTATAAACCAGTCTTTGTATCCGCCGTAGGCGGCGATTCCCTCTGCCTCGTCCCTCACATATCGGCTTGCGGCTTCAAATCGGGTCAGATAATCCTCGGTTCCGTTTGGAATATATCCGCAAAAGTCATAATAGATTACCTCGCCCTGGCTATGAAGGGCAAAAACGGCGTCAAATCGGTTAAGCCGCGTAAAATCCGCTATAGCTCTTGTCTCCGGCTCTGATTCGGGATATTCGCCGCCGTATCGGGTCGCCCCCGGCGAGGTGATGCCGTGTGATTGCTCAAGCTTTTTGGATAAGTCCCACAGCGCGTCAAAGTTGTGATTTATGTCAACCCCGCGCGCGTTTGCCTGCCAGCGCTTTCCGCCCGCGGCAATCTCAACTCCGTCGGGGTTAACCATCGGTACAAGGTAAACGGTTGTGCCGCGCGGCAGCGATACCTCGCCGCCGTCGCACAGCTCTGTGGCAAAAGTGACCAAAATTTTTGCTGTCAGCCACTCCATTCCGTGAAAGGCGGCGCCGAAGAATATTCGCCGCGGTCCCGTGCCAAGCTTTATCGCATATATATCGCGTCCCAAAACGCTTTTGCCGACAGAAAATATCGGCACGGACGGACAAATGTCTTTAATTGCCGCCAAATCGTGCTTTAATAAATCAAAAGTATAAGAATCACAAGAATTGTTTGTCAAAATAATCACGCCTTTTAAAACTTTTTGTGCATACATAACAATTATATGCGGCATTTTCCATAAAGATAAACAAAATCCGCCCGAAACACGCCAAAATTAAAAAAAATATTAAAAACCTATTGAAAAATCAAGCGAAATGTAGTATAATACAAGAGAAAATAATCAGATGATTGTAAAAGGCAAAGTATCAAAAATTGCAGGGAAATAGTTGTATCCCTCCACCGCCGGCGCGGTCCCCCTTGCCTAAAGCCTTAATCTTAGCCCCCATTGCCTAAAGGGGGGTGGCAAGTGTAAAGCGCTTGACGGGGGGATATAAGTCAGCGCAAGCTGACAGGGGGGATATAATTCTGCATTCTTTTACAGTTGTCTAAAATAATATAAATATAAAAAGGAGAGGAGGAAGCCTTAATTTACTAAATAATACTTGTGGTATAGACAGCATAGATGTTAAATTGTATTATGTAAAAAGGCAAAAATTCATCAAATAACGGTTTGGCAAAAGCCAAAACGTAAAACAAAACAGAAAATGAAAAGTTTTAGATTGTTGGTAAGATTATTTAGGAGGTATGATAAAAAATGAAGGTAAATAATTTATTGAAGAGGATAGGTTCGGTTGTGACAACCGCGGCTATGCTGGCTACTCTCGGTACCACAGGCTTTGCTGCCGATCCTGTAGATGTTACAGGCACAAAGAACGATGGTTCTAACATAAAAATAACAAGTGTTAAGCGCACCGATATGGGTAGTGGAGTATACAAATTCACTATCGGATATGATTCGGAAGATGCTTCAAAGCAGAACAGCATCGGTGTAACAATGCTTACATATGTTAAGAGTGACAGAAGCGGAATTTCTGCGGGAACTGCATATAATGATTCGACTATGCAGATAGTTGGCGTTAATCAGGAAACACAGACAAATACGACAGGTAATATAGAGTTTTCTGTAGCTACTTCAGAGGATTCATCGGCGTTAAGTTCAAACGATTTGCTTATTATGACTTCGGGACAGAAAGGTCTTGTTATGATAGGCGGAGACAACACTACTCCGGCAGTTGCTGAGTTCTCGATTCCTGCTGCGGCTAAACCGATTGTTGCAGTTACTGTTAGCAAGGTTGAAGGCAAGCTTGATGGTGTAAATGTAACCGGGTCGGGCAGCGAGTATACCATTGCAACTGTTCCGTGTAATACATCGTTTAGCAAAGTTAAAGAAGCTATTAACTTTGTGATAAAGAACGGCGATACACCTTTGACAAAAGATACTGATTATACAGTTGCGTGGGATAAGAAAGATTCAGATATGCTTATTTCAAATATCACGGCTACTGCTACAGTTAAATTAAATAGTACAGCTGATTATGATTTTGGTAGTGGTGCTAATACCAAGACCTACACATTTAACATTACAGTTGGTGAAAAACCCGCTGAAGCGTTTACGGCTAAATCATTTGGGGCTGTTGATAAGGAAGTATCTGTCGGCACAGCAAAAGCAGATGTTATAAGTTCGCTTCCGGCAACAGCAACTGCATATGCGAATGCAGATAAGACCGGTACAAGCGCAACAGTTGATGTAGAAAACTGGACTTCATCTGATTATGATGCAAGCAAGATTGGTGAGTATACATTTACCGCTACAGTTCCCGTACAGACACAAGAGGGAGTTGTAAAGGTTGCTGAAGCGGGCACAGTTTCAGTAAAGGTTACTACAAAAGCTATCACAGTTGATGCAACAAAGACAGTTACGGTTAACGTACCTGTTGGTTATACAGCAGAAACTGTTGCAAATGCATTGCCCGCAAAACTGACATATACAAACGACACACTTACCGATACAGTAGATGTAACTTGGAATGCAATTGATGCTGCTGATTTAGGTAAGGCAGACGGTGCAACATTTACCGTAAACGGTACAGTTGCAGAAGCATCTGATAATCGTCTCTTTAACTTCGATCCTAAGGTTGTTACGGCAACCGTTACGGTAAGAAATTCGGTTGAGTCAAACAAGGCTTGGGAGCTTGGCAACACAGGCGAGTATAACGCAGGTACAGTTAAGGTTTACCTCCCGACAACTGCTAAGAAAGACGATGTTGTAATCGCAACATTGTATAAGGCAGACGGAACAACCTTGGCAGGTGCAACGGCTACAGTAACTCTTACAAGTGACTATAATGCTGACACATATAACTCGGTTGACCTTACATTTGACAAGAGCTTTAATGCTGCAGGTATTAATGCTAATGACAAATACACAGTAAAAGTAACTGTTGCGGGAACACCTCTTGTATACAAAGACGCTGAAAATAATGATGCGGATTCTGTACAGGGTACAGTATATCCCACAACCTCAAGAAGACCGAGCACGGGCGGCGGTTCAACAACACCCGAAGTTAAGTCTTACAATGTAAGCGTTAAAGCAGATAACAACGGTAAAGCAACCGTTAACAAATCAAAGGCAACAGCCGGCGAAACAGTAGCGGTTAACGTTGAACCTAACGAAGGTTATAAAGTAAAAGAAATCACAGTTAAAGATGTAAACGGCAAGTCAATCGATGTTGACCAAAAGACGCGTACATTCGAGATGCCCGAGGGTGCAGTAACAGTAACCGTTACATTTGAGGAAGGCACAGAAGAGCCTACCCCGGATGACAAGGGCAAGTTTAAGGATGTTCCGGATTCATTCTGGGCAGCGGCTGACATCTATACTTTAAGAGAAGCAGGCATCATTGACGGTAAGACAGCAGATGAGTTTGATCCTGAAGGTCAGGTAACACGTGCTGAATTTACGAAGATGATTGTTAAGATGTTTGGCGTAGAAGCAAAGGATACCAAGGTAGAATTTGCTGACTGCGGCGAGGATGATTGGTTCACACCTTTCGTAGCGGCAGCGGTTGAGGCAGGTTATGTAAAGGGTTACTCTGATACAGAGTTTGCTCCTGACAAGGTAATCAGCCGTGAAGAAGCTTGCGCAATTCTCGGCCGTGCATATGCAAAAGCGGCTAACAGCGAGCTTTCGTTCACCGATAAGGATTCTATCGATGAATACGCACAGCCTTACGTTGCACTTCTCGTAGAGATGGGCTTCATCAACGGTTACGAAGATGGCACATTCCGTGCTCAGAATCAGATAACCAGAGCAGAAGCAGCTAAGATTATCGGCTGCGCTTACAGACTTGCAACAGCAAGCAAATAAGAAGTAAAAACTAATTCCCCCGAGTTTTGCAATAGCAAGACTCGGGGGAATTTATTATACAGCAAATATTCAAAATAAAAATTTCATTTCATCGCCGCCGCGGTAGGCAGGGCGGAACCGGGGGACGGCGTTTTATTAAAAATGAAATTTTTATTTTTATAAATTTTTCACTTGACAAATCAAAAAAAACATAATATAATAAAAGTACAAAAAGGCAAGACCTCAAACGGTTATGCCGCAAATTGATTATTTATGCAATAACCGACCTTGGCGGAGGGCGGTTATTGTACGTTTATGGGAAATATTATCATTAAGATAATAACTGCAAAAAGCGCTAAAAGCAACTTTTTTGTCATAAGTACAATGCTTACTTTTCATAAGCATACCCCCTTTCATAGACTCGGCATTTCTGCCTGTGAATATAAAAGTGAGGGCATAACCGCCGGTGTAAACACCGTTAAGAAGTCTTGCCAAGCGTTGGAATCCCCAACGCCTTTTTTAATTATACAACAAAATTCCGGAAATTTCAATTAAATATTCAATTTGTAAAATAAATGTAAAATAAATTTTTCGTCCATATTTCATCCCCAACGCTTTAAATACAGCAAAAATATAAAATATAACATTGTCGCCCCAATATCTGTCCCCTTGCCTAAATGGGGGGGGGAAAGTCAGCGTAAGCTGACAGGGGGGATTCAATTCCGCATTGATTCGCCTCCCTTGCCTAAAGGGGCGCTGCTTGCCGGTGGCAAGCGTTTAGCGCCGACCGAAGCGGACAGCGGAGACAAGTCAGCGCAAGCTGACAGGGGGGATTCAGCAAAAATATTTTATATTTTTGCGGCACTCAATTCAAAATAAAATTCTTATTTTATAAAATCTGTTAACGCATTATGCATCAAAAGCCCGTTTTTAATTGCATATTTAACTGTATAAGCCGTTCCACCGCGCGGCGATGCCATATAAAATATGCAATGACTGCTGTTATCAACCATAAATCTGTTTCGCTTTTGCATACAGCCGTTATAATATTCGTCCGACACATATACGGTTTCATCGGCAAAATTTAAAATTTCCCGATAACTTTTTTGGGCGGCAAGCGTCCAGTTTTTAGACTGTTCTCTGCAGGGCAGGGCAAGAATAAGCCTTATGTCGGGCAGGGTATCTTTTGCGGCGATGACAAGCTGTGCCGCAAGTGTGTCAAAGCCAAGCGCACCTCCGCATATAAAGTCGGTTACCTCCTCGGCGGCAAGCGCATTAATAGTTAAAGGTATGTTTTGCATAAGCCTTTCGATATGTTCTTTATGAATTATTCTGTGTCCCGTAAAGCAGCAGCTTTTTTTATCTGATATCATTTTAAAAAGTACCTCTGACCCTAAAATTTACAAATAAAAGTATAACATAATCGCGCGGCGCTGTCAATCAATAAAAAGTTGCACAAAAATTACTGTCGAAAACGGAGGATAAACGCTTTTGACCTGCCTTGCCGACCGTGACCGAAGATATGCTCTTCGCCACAACATTTTGGGGGCGAAATATAATTCGGCACAGTATAAAGCGGATTTTTAAAAATATTACAAAAATGTTACGGCTCATCAAAATATATAAACTATGCATAAAAAATAACTATACTCGCCGATAAAAAGCAAAAAAATGACGGAAACCCTTGATTTTTAAGCGAAAACGTGGTATAATTTTAACTGCTTGGAAAAAAGTTATTACAATTTTGTTTCAGAAAGATTACAAGGTCAGAGGTGGATTTTTAATGCGTAAACGTATTATGACAGCAGCTGTTTTGATGGCTGTTTTGGTTGTGACGGCGCTTGCTCCGTGTACGGCTTTCGGTATGGAGTTTTCGGATGTTCCCATTACGGCATCTTATTATAAGGCTGTTGACAAATTGAGCAACGACGGTGTCATTCAGGGCAGAGGTGACGGAGTTTTTGCCCCGTCGGACAAGACGACCCGTGCGGAGTTTTGTGCATTTCTTGCCCGTGCAAATAATTATACGGATACGTATACTGCGGCGGCTTTGCCTTTTAAAGACGTTAAAACCGACAGCTGGGCAGAGGGATATATTTCGTACTGCTTCTCAAACGGGTACGTTAACGGAATGAGTACGGACACATTTTCGCCGAACAGCAACATAACGTGCGAGCAAGCTGTTAAAATGGTTGTGTGTGCGTCGGGCGTGGGTGATGAATCGCTTTCAAATGTAGGTCCAAAGTGGTACTCGGGCTATTTAAACATTGCTAAAAAGTACAATCTTCTTGACGGGGTAGACGTTGAGGTTTCTCAGCCGGCAACGCGTGCATTTGTGGCACAGATTGTCTACAACTCGATGCTTATAAGCGGAAAGGACAAAACTCCGCAGGGCAGTCACGCGGTTGATGTGGGAGGTAACAAAACCTCGGTTATTAAAACCGATGACAGCAGCAAGACGGCGTCAACCAAATACGCACCGGAGGAAATATGGGAACCGAGCCAAGAGGATTCGATCTGGAAGTATTATCAATACTACGGCGAGGATTATGAGCAGTATATGAGAGAGGACGAAAACTCCGACAATTATACAACTCCCGATTCAGGCACAGGTGTTGAAGATGAGATTATTTCGTCTTATATTCCAAAGGGTTCGTCAGACGGAATACTTATCGCAATCGACCCCGGACATAACTATAACGGAGTTGATACCGGCGCAACGGGTAACGGTCTGCGCGAGCAGGATATCACATATCAGATAGCAGAAAAGCTTAAGCCCGTTCTTGAAAGAAACGGCTTCAGCGTAATAATGACAAGAAATTCGATTAAAGACAATGTCTCTAACGAGTCGGTAAGCGCGAGCCTTAACCGCCGTGCCGAGATTGCCAACCGAAACGGAGCGGACTTGTTTGTTTCGATTCACTGTAACGCCGGCGGCGGAACGGGAATAGAAACATATTACTGCATCGGCTCGGACACGGGCAAGACGCTTGCCTCGTTTGTTCAGAAGAACGTGGTAAATGAGATTGGACTGAGAAACAGAGGAGTTAAATCGGCAAGATATGCGGTTTTGAGAAATACAAATATGCCTTCGATATTGCTTGAGACGGCGTTTATAGATACTGCGTCCGACGCAGCGGTTTTAAGCGACCCGGGCAGTCAGCAGGGTTATGCCGACGCTATCGCAAGAGGTATATGTGAATATATGGGTGTTGAATACAAATAGGAAAAAGAGGCTGTGTCGAGCAGCCTCTTTTAAGCATAGTACGGGAGGATTTGAATGAGTATAAACAAAAAGCCCGAGCTTCTTGCTCCGGCAGGGAATCTTGAAAAGCTTAAGATAGCGATAAATTACGGTGCGGACGCGGTGTACATCGGCGGCGAAGAATTTTCACTTCGGGTTGCCGCAGACAACTTTACAAACGAAGAGATAAAGCGCGGCGTGGATTTTGCAAAGTCTAAAGGGCGCAGGGTGTATCTTACGGCTAATATTATCCCTCATAACAAGGATATTGACGAATATGCAAAGTTTTTGAATCAGGTAAAAGACTTGGGTCTTGACGCAGTTATTATATCAGACCTTGGTATGTTTGATATGACGCAGCAGATTGCGCCCGGGCTTGATATACATATAAGTACACAGGCAAACAACGTTAATTACCGAAGTGCGCAAAAGTGGTATGAGATGGGCGCAAAACGTGTAATTCTTGCACGCGAGATGTCGCTTGACGAAATCGGTGAGATAAGAGACAAAACCGACCCGAAGCTTGAACTTGAGGCGTTTGTGCACGGTGCGATGTGCATATCGTATTCGGGCAGATGTCTGCTCAGCAATTATATGGCGGGCAGAGACGGAAACGGCGGAGCGTGCGCTCATCCCTGCAGATGGAAGTATTATCTTATGGAAGAAAAACGTCCCGGCGAGTATATGCCCGTTTTTGAGAACGAGCGCGGAACATTTATATATAATTCAAAAGATTTATGTATGATAAATCATATAGACAAGCTGACAGAGAGTGGGCTGTCAAGTTTTAAGATAGAGGGAAGAGTCAAGTCTGAATTTTACGTGGCGACGGTTGTTGCGGCGTACAGGCGCGCGATTGACAGCTATTTTGAAAGCCCCGATGCGTGGAAGCCGAATCCCGAGTGGCTGAGCGAGCTTAGAAAAGTCAGCCACCGCGACTATACAACGGGATTTTACTTCGGCAGACCGGGCGGAACCGAGCAGCACTATGCAAGCAGCTCGTATATCCGCGAATATGATATGGTTGGCGTTGCGGAAGGCTATGACGAAAAAACAAAAATGGTAAAGGTGATTCAGAAGAACAGATTTTTTAAGGGTGACGAGGTTGAGTTTCTCTGCCCCGACGGAAGCTTTTTTACCCAAAAAATAGAGTATATGACCGATGGGGACGGAAATGAGATTGAGGTTGCGAACCGTCCGCAAAGCGTCTGCCTGATAAGGACGAATAAAAAGGTTCTTAAAGATTCGTTTATGCGGAAAAAGAGAGAAAAATGATTAAAAATAAAAAAATAATGTTGCATAACTTATACGTTACATATTTGTAAAACTTTAACTTGATGAATTGTATTGACTTTTTTGCACAAAGGTGGTACAATGATAGCAAAAGATTAATAGTGGTAATGTATAAATATGAAAAATTGGAGGTTAGTTTTATGAATACCACAAAAAGATTTTTGGCGGTTGTTCTGTCGCTTACTATGGTTATCAGCTGTATGGCAATGACCGTGGTTTCAGCAGACGGAGTGGCAAAAAAATTATCGGATGTGAATGACAGCGAGGTTTACTATGACGCTGTGAACACATTGAGCGTTATGGGAATAATCAACGGTTATGAAGACGGAACATTCAAACCTAACCAGAACGTTACAAGAGCGGAATTTACGGCTATGCTTATGAGAAGCCTTAAACTGGGCGACACAGGAAGCAAAAGCGCAGCAGGTCTGCCCTTTAGTGATATAGATGATAACAATTCGGATATCAACTGGGCTATTCCTAACATCAACACGGCTTACGGCAAAGGAATTATCAACGGTTATGAGGACGGAACCTTCAGACCGAGCGATAACGTTGCTTATGAAGAAGCTGTAAAAATGATTGTATGCACATTGGGCTACGGCTCAAACATCGATGTTTCGGTTACACCCTGGTATGCAAACTATATATCGGTTGCATCTCAGATTGGAATCACCAAGACAGCAAGCAAAATCGGACAAGCCGAGACGCCGGCTTCACGTGCGTGCATTGCACAGCTGATTTATGATTCCTTTGATGTAAAGCTGGTTGAAAACGATAAAAAGACCGATGATACCATTCTCAGCTCTTATCTCGGATATATAAAGGGTACGGGTGTTGTATATTCAAATGATGTTACAAGCCTTGCCGGTGCGGATTCAAACCTCCGCGATGACGAGGTTCAGATCAACGGCCGTGATGACGATGAAACAGCTTACAGTGTTGTTACATACAAAACAACTGACAGCAATCTTAAAAATTATATTGGCTACGAGGTTGAATACTATTATGCAAACGACAATTCAAGCACACGCAACCTTATGTTTTATACATTAAAGGGAAACGAGCCGATTGTTGTAAATGCAAAGGATATTGAGACAAGCAAGTCATCAAACAGCCAGATTAAATATTACGATTCGTCAAATTCTGACAGAGAAAAGACTTTGACGCTGGCAGACGGCTGCAAGGTTATTTACAACGGCAAATATTACGGTGCGTTTGACACCTCGCTTGTTCCTAAAGTCGGTCAGATAAAGCTTATCGATTCAAACAACGACAGTGCGTACGATGTATTGGATATCACCGCTTATGAGATATACTATGTTTCGACAAAAGACTCTACAAATTATCAGATTATAGATAATTATGTACAGCCGGCTGACAACAAGGTTTTGGTGCTTGACACAAACAAAGACGGTAACCTCAGTATTGTAAATAAAGACGGTAAGGAAATCAGCTTCAGCTCGATTTCTACAGGAAACATTATCTGTGTACTTAAAAGCAAGTCGGGTACTGTTACAACAAAGGCTATTGTCCTGACAGACAAGGTTACGGGAACCGTTTCGGCTACAAGCGGCGGAGATAAAGTTACAATCGGCGGTAAGGAATATGAGTATTCCGAAGCTGCACAGTGGGTAAGCGGTGTGGCTGCAACAACAACTCTGTCGGCTCCGCAGATGTCAGACAGCGGAACATTCTACTTTGACATTAACGGCGATATCGTTGCATATTCAAAGAACGCGACGACCGATAATACCAAGTACGGATATATCGAAGGCTACAGCTTCCCCAGCAAGGGCTTTGACAGCGACGCTAAGCTTAAGATAATAAATTCTTCGGGCACAACCGAGGAGGTTTCGACATACAAGAGCACAACAATCAACGGACAAACCTTCGGCACGGGCGAAGAGGCGGTAGCTGAGCTTAAGAGAACCGCAAAGAATCAGAATACCGGTACGGATGCGGCTAAGACGGATGTTCAGCAGCTTGTTAAATATTCGACCAAGACAGCTGACGGCAAGAAGGTAGTTGATAAGATTATTACCGCTGACACAAAATCAAAGGGCACAGAGGTGCTTGCCGACAAGCTTAGCGTGTTTGGTACAAATTCCGCTTCGGGCAACGCTGTGGAAATGACATACAACAGCAGTTCAAAATATCTTGAAAGCAGTGACGGAACAAAGATTAACGTTTCAAATGCAACTGTTATATCCGTTCCGCAGATAAGAAGCGATTATGATTCTTTCAGAAAGACTTCGATTTCAACAAGCTTTAAGGATAAGCAGAAGTATACAGTTGAGTTTTACGATGTTTCGGCAACAAATGCCGCAAGAGTTGTTGTATACTATACTACAACAGAAGGCAGCGCGGAAAAGCTTGACTCTGCTTCGCCTGTATATGTAGTGAACGAGGTTTCAGAGGGTACAAACAACGGCGACAATATGCAGAAGATTACCGGTGTTGCGGCCTTCCCCGACAAGTCAACAGCAGAAGTAAATGACGAGTGGATTTCAACAGAATCAACAAGCTCGATTAAAAAAGGTAACGTTTACAGAATCATTCACGATAAAGATGGATACACCATTATCGACAGCAAAAACCTTCTCTACTCGGTAGACAATGAGAAGTTTGGATTGACGCAGGACGAGGATGAGGCAAAGACAGAAACCGATATTGAAAAGGCAGAGTTTGTTACTATAGCCGGCAGCGTGGTTTCAAAGGATGACGATACATCTACAATTATGATTGCGCCGCAGAAGCTTACGACTGCAGACAAAGACACATATGATAAGTCAAAGGCTTACAGCTTTACCTACAGTAAGTTCAGCGGAGCAAAGGTTGTTACTTATGACAACACGGGCAAGAGCCTTGAACTTAAGATTGGTGATGATACAAGCGCAGCAATAGCGGGACTTATGACCTTGGATGACGGGGTTGAGCCGAGCAACGTTCTGATTTATATGTCAGAGGGCAAGATAAAACTTCTTTGCGTATTGCCGAGATAATATAAAATGTTAGGGCAAAGGATTTACGGTGTTTGCCGTAAATCCTTTTTCTGTGCCGAAATGGCGAAAGGTGCGGTGAAATAAATTGAATTTGCTTGAAAATATCAGGATAAAAGGTGAGATATTTTTTGAATATTCTTTTTTTACAATAGAATTTACATTTGGGGGGCAAAGCAATGCGGCACGTGCGGAGTATTTGTTTGCCCTGCCCGATAATGCGCAGCTTTCGGATATGAAAATTATTAAAGGGGACGAGGTTATAAAGTCAAAGGTTGTATCGGCTGCGTATGCGGCACAGCTGAACGGCACCAAAACAGCGGCGGTTCTGCGTAAAACCGAAAGCGGTTTATACTTGTTATCTGTTGACGGCGCAGGGGTTGGACTTAGGGTAAGACTGAGCGTATACGCACCGCTAAGGCGGACAGAGGCGGGCGGAAAGCTGACGATTCCGCTTGCGGTGGGAGAAAGCGGCGGCTTAGGCAAAAGCGGTGCGGAGATAGATATTACTCTTCCTTATATTATGGCTAAAAAGCTGGAATCTCCCACGCATATAATATCTGTTGAAAGAGCGGGACGCAGGGTAAGAGTGTCAACGGGAAGAATAAACGCGGACAGGGATTTTTGCCTGGAGATCGGTGAAATAGAACGTAAAAATGCGGCGGTTATGGTGACGGACGGACTGAAAACCGAAATGATTTGCACTCTTTATCCGAGTGACAGATTTTTTGAACTGTGCGAATCAAAAAAGAAAAAGATTTTGTTTATATATGATAATACCGGTTCGCTTGTTGGGGGTGCTGCTTCTGCCGCTAAAGAGTTTATATATGCGTCGGCGAGGTTTAATGCGGGGGAATCGGCAGTTGTTTGTTTTGACAATGACAAAGAGAAGGTGCTTGTATCACACGGTTCGGATAAACTGATAGGAAACCTGAATACAATCGACGGCACGGGCGGCTCGCCCGTAGGGCTGATTGAGGCGGCGGCGGACAGACTTGACGGCGACACCATTCCGATTATGGTAACAAGCGATATTCCGAATGAGAAAGAGCTGATTCCCGCGGCGGTATGCCGATATATGAATAGAAGCGGAATAATAATTGTAAGGCTTGGAGCGACTTCGTGCCGTGACGATATTACCAAGGCGGCAGAGGAGTGCGGCGGCAGAACGGAGCATATTTTCGGTATGGACAATGTCGCCGAAAGAGCAAAAAAGATAATCGAAAATGTCAGACTGGGCATTTCCGATGCGTATATCGAAGCAGGCAATGCGGAAACGGCGATTTTGGATTTGCCCAAGGAAAAGGGCGGCGCGGTTGTGGCTTATATAAACTATGGATACGGTAAGCCGTGTAAGTATGTGACAGTCTGCAAAAACGGCTGTTTTGAAAAAATAAGCCTTGACCTGACGGACAAGTTTGGAAGCTTTGCGCCTGTGAAGCTTGTTTACGCTGATGCGCTGAGCAAAAGCATCGAAAAAAAAATGAAGCATTGCAGCCCCGATGAAGTACAGATGCTTAAGCATATGCTTGAGAGTATAGGGGTTAAGTTCGGCATGGTAAATTCAGAGACGGTATATCTTGCCGAATTTGACGGAATACCTTCTTTTGTGCGTGTGGCAATAGAAAGCGGAACCGCATATGCGCAAAATGTATTCAAAGGCAGGTCTTCTATGTTTGGCGAAGCGTCGGGCGAAATTCCGAAGGAAGCGTTAAGTATCTGTATGGATGTTCTTATCAGAAGTATGCGTTCCGATGGGGCAATTTGTACGGCGGGCGAAATAAGCGGAGATATTCGGCGCAGACAGACTTTGGTATGTGTGCTTGCGCTTATCGCGTCACACAGTATCGATACAGACGGCGAGTTTATAAAAGCGGCGGAAAGGTATCTTAAGGGTTATAAAAATAACGGTATGGAGTTTACGAAAGACGCGGATAAGGCAAGAGAAATGCTTAAATCCGTATTTGGAGGCGAGAGCAGCGAAGAAATCGGCGTTATGCCCGATTTATACACTTCGGCAAGGGAGATTTATCTGTCTAAACAACCAAATAATAAACTTTTTTGAAAAATGCTTGACTAAACCGTCATATCGTGTTAAAATATAATGAAGTAAGCAGAAGGGAGATTTGAAAGATGATGACAGCGGTTAAAAACAATAACGCCTTGTTCATTTCAAAGTTTGAATTTTTTATTGCTTCCGCTTACTATTGCAAGGGTGAATTATTTTTAAAAAGTGATGAAACAGGGCGTTGAACTTTTGTTCAACAGCCCTTTGTTTTTGCTGAAGGACATAAAGTTCTTAAGCGAAGTATGAATTCAGAAGGAGTGATTTTATGCAATCAAAAGCAGCTGAGCTTATTCTTGAAAACGGGATGAGATTTAAGGGCAAGGCTTTCGGTTATGTAAAGGACGTAGTGGGTGAGGTTGTTTTCTCGACTTCTATGACGGGTTATCAGGAGGCGATTACGGATTTATCGTTTTGCGGTCAGATGGTTGTGCTGACCTATCCGCTTATAGGTAACTACGGAATTAATCTTGAAGATATGGAGTCGGACAAGCCTGCGCTTACTGCGCTTATTGTAAGAGAAAAGTGCGACTATCCCAACAACTTCAGAACAGAGATGGATTTGGACGGATTTTTAAGGCAGAACCGAATCGTTGGACTTGAAGGTATAGATACGCGCGCTCTGACAAGGGTGATTCGCGAGAGCGGCTGTATGAAAGGCATAATCACGACAGAGATAGGAATGTTATCGGACAGGGCTTTAAAAGAGAGATTTGACAGCCTTGATAATTCGGATGTGGTAAAGCGTGTAAGCACGCCCGAGGTATATACTATCCCGGGAGCGGGCAAGCACGTTGCGTTTATAGACGCGGGCGTAAAGAAGGGTATCCTGCGCGAACTTAAGCTGCGCGGCTGTAAGATTACGGTTTTTCCTTATAACGCAAAGCCTGAGGAAATCAGGGCTGTTTCGCCCGATTTGCTTATGATTTCAAACGGCCCCGGCGACCCCGAGGATATCCCCGAGACGGTTGAAATCGCCAAGGCATTTATAGGCTCTCTGCCCGTGCGCGGCGTATGTATGGGTCATCTGGTCATCGGGTTGGCTATGGGCTGCAAGACGCAGAAGCTTAAGTTCGGACACCACGGGGCAAATCAGCCGGTTAAGAATCTAAAAACCGGAAAGGTTTCGATTACTTCTCAGAATCACAATTATATTTTGGATAATCTGCCTGATGAGCTTGAGGTATCGTACATAAATGTAAATGATGGAACCTGTGAGGGGATTTGCGGCAAGACTGTGGATGTAAAAAGCGTACAGTTCCACCCCGAGGCAAGCCCCGGACCGCTTGATACACGGAATATATTTGACGACTTTTTAGCGTAGGAGGAAGAATTATGCCACGAGATAACAGTATAAAAAAGGTTTTGGTTATAGGCTCGGGACCGATAGTTATCGGTCAGGCGGCTGAATTTGACTATTCGGGAACGCAGGCGTGTCAGGCCCTGCGCGAGGAAGGAGCGGAAGTTGTTCTGGTGAACAGCAATCCCGCAACAATAATGACCGATGCGCAGACGGCAGACCGTACATATATCGAACCGCTGACTGTTCAGACGCTTGAAAACGTAATAGCAAAAGAGCGCCCCGACAGCCTTATAGCGGGAATGGGCGGTCAGACGGGCTTAAATCTTTCGTGCGAGCTTTATGATAAAGGAATCCTTGACAAATACAATGTTCGGGTTATCGGAACTTCTATTGAGTCTATCAAAGAGGGCGAAGATCGAGAGAGCTTTAAAGAGCTTATGGAAAGAACAAATCAGCCGATGATTCGCGGAGAGATAGTGAATACGGTTGAGGGCGCTTTAGAGTTTGCAAAGGAAATCGGGTACCCTGTAATAGTTCGCCCCGCTTATACGCTTGGCGGAACGGGCGGTGGAATAGCAGAGGACGAGGGTGAGCTCGGCGAGATAGCCGCTCAGGGAATCCACCTGTCACGCGTAGGGCAGGTTCTTATAGAAAAATGTATAAGAGGCTGGAAGGAGATTGAGTTTGAAGTTATCCGCGACGGCGACGGAAATTGTATAACTGTCTGCAGTATGGAAAACGTTGACCCTGTTGGCGTTCATACGGGTGACAGTATCGTTGTTGCGCCCGCGCAGACCCTGGCGGATAAAGAATATCAGATGCTGAGAACGGCGGCGATAGATATTATCAACTCTATAGAGATAAAAGGAGGGTGCAACGTTCAGTTTGCGCTTAATCCGAACAGCTTTGAGTATGCAGTAATAGAAATTAATCCGCGAGTAAGCCGTTCATCGGCACTGGCATCAAAGGCTACGGGTTATCCGATAGCAAAAATTGCGGCAAAAATTGCGCTTGGATATCGCCTTGACGAGATTAAAAACGCCGTAACGGGAAAGACATATGCCTGCTTTGAGCCTGCGCTTGATTATTGCGTAATCAAAATACCAAAGTGGCCGTTTGACAAGTTCTATGGCGCAAAGCGTACATTGGGAACAAAGATGATGGCAACGGGCGAGGTTATGGCGATAGGAAACAGCTTTGAGGCGGCACTTTTAAAGGGTGTGCGTTCGCTTGAGATAAAACAGTTTACCTTAGAGCGCGAAGCGGCAAAGGAAAAATCGTCAGAGGTGCTGAGAGGAAGAATTAAAACCCCCGATGACGAGCGTTTGTTTGAACTTGCCGAGCTTATACGCCGTGATTACAGAATTGAAAAAATTTCGCAGATTACGGGAATGGATCCCTTCTTCCTTAAAAAGATAAAGAATATTGTTGATATGGAGGAAGAACTTAAAGAGTATAGTATAGACACACTTACGCCCGAGCTTATGACAAGGTATAAGATTTTGGGGTTCGCGGATCAAGGGATAGCCCGGCTTATCGGCTGTACCGCGGCAGAAGTCAGAAGGTACAGAGAAAATCACGGAATTTTACCTGTCTACAAAATGGTAGATACGTGCGCGGGCGAGTTTGAGGCGGTTACACCTTACTATTACTCGACATACGATGAGTATAACGAGGCAGAGCCATCGGACAAGAAGAAGGTTTTGGTTATAGGCTCGGGTCCGATACGTATAGGTCAGGGTATCGAGTTTGATTATTGCAGCGTTCACAGTATTGCAGCACTTAAAAAGTTCGGAATAGAGACGATTATAATAAATAATAATCCCGAGACAGTCAGCACAGACTTTGATATATCTGACAGACTTTATTTTGAGCCGCTGACAGAAGAGGATGTATTAAGTATAATTGAGCTTGAAAAGCCCGACGGAGTTATACTTCAGTTCGGCGGACAGACGGCGATTAAGCTGGCAAACTTCCTTGATGAAATGAATGTTCCGATTTTCGGAACAAGACCTAAGCAAATTGATGAGGCAGAGGACAGGGAAAAGTTTGACGAGCTTCTTGAAGAGCTTAATATAAAGAGACCTAAGGGCAAGGCAGTCTGGACGACGGAAGAGGGTATAGCAGAGGCAGAGCACCTCGGATATCCGCTTCTTGTGCGCCCGTCATACGTCCTTGGCGGACAGGGAATGGAGATAACCCATAATGAAAAAGAGCTTACGCTTTATCTTGAAGACGCATTTAAAAAGGATAAAGATAATCCTGTCTTGATTGACAGATATTTAAACGGCAAAGAACTTGAAGTTGACGCAATCTGTGACGGCACGGATGTGTTTATACCCGGAATAATGGAGCATCTTGAGCGTGCGGGCGTTCACTCCGGTGACAGCATATCGATATATCCGCCGCAGAATGTTTCTGAGGATATGAAGAAAAAGATAATGGATGTTACGCGCCGTATATCGGTTGCGCTTAAGGTCATCGGAATGATAAACATTCAGTTTATTGAGTTCCGCGGCGACCTTTATATAATAGAGGTTAACCCGCGCTCAAGCCGTACCGTTCCTTATATCACAAAGGTTACAGGCGTGCCTGTTATTGAGCTTGCAACAAGGGTTATGCTTGGTGAAAAGCTTGCGGATATGGGATACTCTTCGGGTATAAATCCCGAGCCGCAGATGGTTGCGGTTAAAGTTCCTGTTTTCTCGACTAAAAAGCTGCCTATGGTTGAAGTAAGCTTAGGCCCCGAGATGCGCTCTACCGGCGAGGTTCTGGGCGTGGGCAGAAATTATCTTGAGGCACTGTACAAGGGATTTGTAGCCGCCGAGATTGACATACCAAGGGCGGGAAGCAATGTATTGCTTACGGTGTGCGACCGTGACAAAGAGGCGTTTTTGCCGATTGTTGAAAAGTTTGATAAGCTTGGATGCAGATTTATCTCAACAACGGGAACGGCTGACTTTCTTGAAAAGCACGGCTACACGGTTCAGAGAGCAAAGAAGATAAGCGAGGGCGTGCCGAATGTTCTTGATGTAATAAGAAGCGGTATGTGCGACCTTGTAATAGATATCCCCAAAAAGGGTAATGATAAAGAAAGCGACGGCTTTAAAATGCGCCGCACAGCGTCAGAGTGTTCGGTCAACATTCTGACGTCTCAGGATACGGTTGCCGCGCTTGCCGAGGTAATGGAACAAAAGTTCAGTATTGAGCAGACCGAGCCGATTGCCGTTTCGGATATAAAATAGAATAAAAATAAGATAAAGCTAAAAGGGGCTGCAGAGAGATTTAAACGTCCGTAAGGAATTGTTTTTACGGCTTTGCGGACTCTTTTGGTTTTATAAAAATAATTTTCCGACTTTTTTGTGAAATATAATAAATGGATAAGTGGGATGCAATATATACCCGAAGCAAAGACAGTATATTAAAATTTTTCTTGCATTTACAGAGGTTTTATATTATTATAATTATATATCATACATTAATGTACGGTAAAAGCGTTTGCAAGGGGAAGTAAAATGAAGAATAATGCCGGACTTTTTTCAATAGGTGAAATAGCAAAAGCGATAGGAATAACAAGAAGAATTATTTTGAATTATGAGGCAAAGGGGCTTGTAAAGCCCGATGTTAAAAACGGTGAGAATGCAAACAGATATTATACAATGGACACGCTTACCAAGATTCATACTATAAGAATTTTACAAAAACTCGGGCTTTCACTTGACGAGATACGCGGGTATCTTGACGGAAGTGTCAGCCTTGCTTCATTTATACATCGCCTTGAGATGATGCGTGATGAGATAAATCGGAATATCGAAAAACTGTACGAGAGATCAAACGATTATATTGAGCGGGTTAAAGAGGTCTATCTTGAAGAGCAGACGGTGTACTGTCAAATATTGTGTGTCGGGGACATTGCAAAAAAGACCGCGGCGCTGCGCAGTGTTGCCTATGAGGCGATGCAAAAATACGGGGCGGATATAACCAAAAGACTGTATTTTACCGAGTATTTGCTGAATAATCCGAAGGAAGTGAGGTATTGTGCCGTTGTCCCGCCGCACAGTACGGGCGAAAATATAACAAGGCTTCCGCGCGTAAGGGCTATCTGTATCTACCATCACGGAGCGTATGATGAACTTCCGCGGGTCAGGGATAAGCTGATTAAATATGCAGAGGAGAACGGATTTGCGCCGCTTGGTATGTGCAGACATATTTATATAGAGGGACCGCCTCAGCATAAGGACAAAAGCTTGTTTATAACACAGGTTGCCTTGCCCGTTGACGAGAAATCTTTTAACAATGGCGGCGCGGCGGACAGAAACTGAGCGGTTTCGGCCGGGACCGGGGGATAGATAATATGGAGGCGGATTTTGTAAATCTGACCACGGATAATATTGCGGACGAGCATTTGTGCTGTATTATCCGTGCAAAGGCGCACTCGGGCATAGATGCAAAGCGAAAATGGCTTTCGGAGCGGCTGAAAGAGGGACACGTTTTCCGTAAGCTTGACATAAAAGGCTGTGCCTTTATCGAATATGCACCTCTCGAGAGTGCTTGGGTTCCGGTAGACGGCAAAAATTTTTATTATATATATTGTCTTTGGGTACAAGGCGTGCCGAAAGGGCACGGCTATGGGCGGCAGCTTATGGAATATTGTATAAACGATGCAAAAGCAAAGGCTAAGTCAGGCGTATGTATGCTTGGCTCGGCAAAACAGAAAAACTGGCTTTCGGATCAGAAATTTGCAAAAAAGTATGGGTTTAAAACGGTTGACGCAACCGCAGACGGGTATGAGTTGCTGACTTTGTCATTTGACGGTACCAATCCGAAATTTTCGCCGTCGGTGAAACAGAAAATTGACAAAAAAGAGCTGACGGTTTACTATGATTATCAGTGTCCGTATGTCTTTCAGAGAGTTGAAAAGCTTAAGGCGTATTGCAGCGTCAAAAATATTTCGGCTGAATTTGTGTTGGTCGATTCGCTTGAAAAAGCAAAGAATCTTCCCTGCGTTTTTAATAACTGGGCAGTGTTTTATAACGGAAAATTTGTTACCGTTAACCAGATTGACGGCGCGGCTGTTGAAAAAATTATAAATAAATCTGACACAACAGAGCACAAAGTGTCATGAAGTAAAGCAAAAAATCCTGTATAATAAGCGTATCGAAGCTAACTATATAAAAGTCAAGTAGTTTTTGAAAAATAAATAATTATGGATTTTGTGATAGAAAATAAATAGATTGGACTTTGGGACTTCAGCGTGCGCTTGATTCGGGACACATTTTAAAACTTATAATAAGTGTTAATTGCGATATAAAACAGACAAATATAATTGATAAAATAAAGCTTAAACTATGCCGATTCATTCGTATGGCAAGTGACAAAATCCGATGTAAATAAAATATCGTATTTGCGCATTTATAATGCTTTTTAAGCTTGTTTTTTGAAAAAATAAAATTTGTTTACAAATTGTTCATATTTCGCGCAAACGCTTAAATTTCGCTTATTGAGAAAGACATGTTTTTGCCAAATCGGCTCTCAAACGGCCCTCGAAGCAGGCAAAAGGTTGACTTTTTCGCAAAAATGTAGTATAATGGGTCTGTCGCTTGAATCGACAGATTAAATTTCAGACATTGTAAGGAAGTGATGACGCGGAATAAATATAAGCTTTTATAAACTTGGAGGTTTTTATTTTGAATTGTTTTACGAAAGGTTTAAGAAGAATTGTTGCTCTACTTTGTGTATTGATGACAATATCTTGTTTTGCTGTAACTTCATCATACGCAACTGAAGAGCCGATAGATTACGGTCAGTTTTACGGAATTGTTGATACAACCAGTCTGAATGTCAGAGAGTATGCGTCAACGGACGCTGCTGTCATTGCAGAGCTTCCCAAATACTCATACGTCAGAGTAAATTGGGTTGAACCCGAATGGATATGTGTGGCGTATAACAACGACGGACTTATGGGTTATGTTTCGTCAGACTACATAAAGATTTTCGAGGGTGAGATGCCCGATGCAAGTTCAAGTGCGGGACAAGCGGCTGTTGATTTGGCTGCTCAGTTCCTCGGTGTTCCTTATGTATGGGGCGGTACTTCTCCGTCGGGATTTGACTGCAGCGGTCTTATGCAGTATGTATATAATCAGCTTGGTTATAAGATTAACCGTGTTGCAGAGGATCAGATGAAAAACGGTATCGCTATATCGCGCGAGAATTTGGCACCCGGTGATTTGGTTGGCTTTTACAGCAGCCCGGGAAGCGGTTACATCAGCCATATCGGTATGTATGTAGGAAACGGAATTATGATTCACGCTCCGCACACCGGCGATGTTGTTAAATATACAAGCATTGACGGAAGTTACTATAGCTCGCGTTTCGCAGGCGGAAGAAGAATAATTTATTAATTTGTTTTTTGGGTCTGTGTCGGAATGATTTAATTGTTGCGGCGCAGACTTTTTTAATTTTTTTGTTATAAAGTATTGCAAAATTGTTGAAATAAAGGTATAATAATCTTTATAATATATTTTACAGGAGGTTCATTATGGAACAGACACAGCAGGGTTCATTAATTTCAATGATTATGATGCTCGTATTAATGTTTGTCGTATTCTACTTCTTCCTTATTCGCCCTCAGCGCAAGAAGGAAAAGAAGCTTCAGAATATGATTGCAAATCTTAAAGTAGGCGATGTGGTTGCATCAATCGGAGGTATTCACGGTAAAATTGTAAGAATTAAAGACGATGTCTTTGTTCTTGAATCCGGAATAGGAACGACAAAGTCGTATATTACACTTGACAGAAGCGCCATTTCAAGACTTATTAAAGAAGGCTCTGCCAAGGCAAGCGAGGTTGCGCCGATTCCCGATGACGAGGATTCGGAAACCGAAGCTGAATAATTAAATATTTTTGTCATATAACCAAAAACTCTTCAATATAATATAACATAACAAATGGCGTTAAACGCTTACTTCAGAATACGGAGGGTTAATAATATGGCAAACGATAAGGCTGTTTCCGACGGACGTTTCTTTGACCCTGTATTTATGGCAAAGAATACTGCCGTCGGTTTTATTTTAACTATTGCTCTGCTTTTTGCGGCATCTTGGGTGGCGGCGCTTGCCTCTATGCCCGAGGAAGCCGTAAAGCTTGTCACCGGGATTGTTACATATCTATGTGTGGGAATATGCGGATTCAGAGCGGCGAGACATTCGGGTGCGAACGGTCTTGTCTCGGGGGCGCTTGCAGGTTTTATATATGTTTTTCTTCTGTTTGCCGTCGGGTGCTGCGCATATGCCGAAATTCATATGGGCGTTCCTGAAATTTTGACAATAATAATATGTATTTTATGCGGTGCGGTCGGCGGAGTTATAGGCATAAACACACAAACGAAGCGCAGACGCTGAGGCGCAGTTTAAAAAGATAAAGGCAATCGTAAAATATTCTTGACAAAACTGATAAAATGTGCTAATATATTCCTTGGTAATGTGGGAGTAGCAGGCGCACCTTGCGTGCGTGACAAGTCAACATACTGACTTTTTTAAGTCTGGCTTGTATTAAATTGCAAGACACAAGTATAACCGTTTAGCTGTACTTGCTGTCTTTTTTCGGATAATTTCGGGTATAGCGTTGGTGCTGTACCCGTTTTTTATGAATAAAATTTTTATATGGGAGAGAATAACAATGAACTGGAGTTTTACCTTTTTGTTAAACAGCGTGCTGCTGGGGGTGGGGCTTGCAATGGACGCTTTTTCGGTCTGTCTTGCCAATGGTCTTAACGAGCCTAAGATGAGACTTGGCAGGATGTGCGCCGTTTCGTCCGTGTTTGCGGCATTTCAGGCGCTTATGCCGATGCTCGGCTGGGTTTGCGTTCATACTATTGTGTCGTATTTTACTGCCTTTCAAAAACTGATACCGTGGATAGCCTTGATATTGCTTCTATATATAGGCGGCAAGATGCTTATAGAGGGAATCCTTTTAAAAGACGGCGGTGAAAAACCCGCTGTCAGCTTTGGAGCACTGATGGTTCAGGGTGTTGCAACCTCAATAGACGCTCTTTCGGTCGGATTCACCATTGCCGAGTACGGAGTGGTTAAGGCCCTTGTCTGTTCTCTTATAGTTGCAACGGTTACTTTTTTCATTTCTCTCGGTGGAATCGTTTTGGGCAAGCAGTTTGGTACAAAGCTTGCCAATAAAGCGGCAATCCTCGGAGGAATTATTCTGATTGCCATAGGTATAGAAATTTTTGTGGGCGGAATGCTCGGTTAATTGATAAGGGGGTAAATTATGTTTTTGGCTGTAATTTTATTTGCTGTCGGTTTGGTATGTCTTATAAAAGGCGGAGATTGGTTTGTGGACGGAGCAACGGGAATAGCTCACCACTTTAATATGCCCGAGATTCTTATAGGGGCAACGGTTGTGTCAATCGGAACAACGCTACCCGAGGTTATGGTCTCGGTAACCTCGGCTTTAGAGGGGCACGGCGAGATTGCCTACGGCAATGCCATTGGCTCGGTAATCTGCAATACTGCACTTATTGCGGCACTGGTCATCACCGTTATTCCGTCAACCGTTGATAAAAAATCATTTAAAATTCCGGTAATATTTTTCTTCATTGCTGCCGCAATATATGTGTTCTCGGCATATTTTAAGGGACGTTTCGGCAGGACGACGGGATTTGTTCTGCTTGGGGTATTTGTTGTTTATATGATTATTACCGTCAGACACGCTTTAAAGGATGCAAAAGATTCTTTGGCTGATAAAAAAGCGGACAAGCCTCTTACAAAAGAGGTGTTTCTGCTTGCGGTAGGAGCGGTATTCATTGCCGTGGGGGCAAAGCTGCTTGTAAGCAACGGAACCGTTTTGGCGCGTGCTATGGGTGTTCCCGAATCTGTAATCGCGCTCACATTTGTTGCCCTCGGCACATCTCTGCCCGAGCTTGTCACCGCAATTACTGCATTGATTAAGGGGCGCGGAGCACTCTCGCTCGGCAATATTGTTGGTGCAAATTTATTTAATCTTGTACTGGTCAGCGGATTGTCTGTCATATGCTCCCCGTTTACGATTCCTCAAAGCAGTACCCTCGGCGGATTTAACACATCGCTTGTGCTTGATATCCCTGTTATGCTTTTTGTTATGGCATTTATGACAATCCCCGCGCTTGTGCGCGGAAGGTTAAGCCGTGCACAGGGCATAGTGCTTCTTGTGATTTATGCGGCATTCTGTGCAATTCAGTTTTCTGTGTGATCGGATTTAACTTTTTTATAAAAAATGCTTGACAAAACTAAAAATAAATGGTATACTGTATTAGTCGCATTTAAGGTGCGGCTTCTAAACTGTGGAGAGGTGTCCGAGTGGTTTAAGGAGCTAGTCTTGAAAACTAGTGATGCGAAAGCACCCAGAGTTCGAATCTCTGCCTCTCCGCCATTTTAATTTAATAAAGAATTATTCGGAGAAGTACTCAAGTTGGCCGAAGAGGCGCCCCTGCTAAGGGTGTAGGTCGTGAAAGCGGCGCGAGGGTTCAAATCCCTCCTTCTCCGCCATTACATAAATACACTTTTTTGGACAAGCAAGTGTATTTACGGAACAGTTGAGGATATTGTTTGAGAAATCAAGCAATGTCCTCTTTCTCTTTTTGCAAAAGATTTTTGATGAAACGGTATTCAATTCTTATTTCCTGCGTTACATTTTCGCCGCTTCGGTCTTTTTCGTAAACGGTTATGCTTTCAACAAGTCCGAACACAGTTTCACGGTCAAGCTCCGTTATATTTTCATATCGACTAATCATATCAAGCCAATCGTTAATATTACTCTCGGTTTCGCTTATGTCGCAGAGTTTATTTTTGATAATTGGCAGTTTCTTTTCCAATTCTGCCTTTTCATCTGTGAAATTTTTCATAAGTCCAAGTGCAATATCTTCCGGCATTTTCCCCGTGCATTTATCTTCATATACGCATTTAATTCTATCGTTTAATTCAAGCAAGCGTGTTTCTATGTTTTTAATTTTTGTTTTTACACTACCCATTTCGCCACGATTGCTTTTCTTTAACGCCTTGTAAAGTTTATCTGCCAAATGTTCTCTTTCATTTACGGCAAGAGTTGCATAATTGCGTATATCATTTAGAATAAATGTGCTTATATGATCTTCGTCAATGTAATGTGATGAGCAAGCCTTGCTGCCGTTGTTATTATACTTACTGCAACGGTACACACCCTTTTCACGGTCTTTTAACTGCTTACGCATATATGCCAAAGGCATACCACAGTCTGCGCACTTTATAAGGCCTGAAAACAGACCTATCATATCGTTTTTTGTCCTCCTCACAACGGTATGGTGATGTCGGTTAAACCTTTTTTGAACTCTGTCCCATAATTCTTTTTCAACAAGAGCTTCGTGTGTATTTTCAACAACAATCCAATTTTCGGGTGAAACAGTCCGCATTTTCTTTGTTTTGAATGAAACAACCTGCCGCTTACCCTGCACCATATTTCCTATGTACGCCTGATTTTTTAATAGTTGTGTTATCGTCGCACTGCCCCAAACATTTTTCTGTTCGGATAATGGATTTGTCTTACCCTCTTTTTCATAATGATAAAATCTCGGTGTGCTTACACCTTCTTTGTTGAGTTTGTCCGCTATCATACGGGCACTGTCACCATTTGCAAAATCATTGAACAGCCTGCGTACAATAAATGCGGCTTCGTCATCAATTATAAGAATGTGCTTATCCTCCGGAGATTTCATATATCCGTACGGAGCTTGACTACCCATAAACTTTCCCTGCTCAGCGCTTTTCTTTTTTACTTGTCGTACCTTTTTTGAAACTTGTTTTGGATAAATTTCGTTTAGTACGTGATGAAAAGCTGCTATGTCATTATCGTCTTTTATTGTGTCTATTCCGTCATTAACCGCAATAAACCTAATATCGTGTTCAATAAAGTATTCTTCGGTATAATATCCGGCTTCAACATAATTTCGTCCGAGTCTGGAAAGGTCCTTTGTAACAATGCAATTTATTCTGCCTATTTCGGCATCGTGAATCATTCTTTTGAAATCCGGTCTGTTAAAAGCTGACGTTAGATAACGATACTTTTGAAAACACTGGAAAATCAAGGTTTTTCGAGCGACGGACAAGCAGGGTATTGTACTAAAAACTGAATACGACGCAGAAGCGGCGTTTCTTACTCTCTACATGGGAGAACAGGAACGCCGCTTTTTTCATGCCCTTTGTTACGCAGTAGGGGCAGAAAAAGCCTTGCTACAAGCGGTTTTGCGGGTGTGTATCTGGCGCGGCAAGGGATTTATACCTTATTCCCCGAAACCGCGCTTCTACTGCGTAACAAATCCAAAGCAAAGGAGCTATGAACTATGGCAGTTTTCAGAGTGGAACGGAACAAGGGCTACACCGTAATGAGCAACCACCACCTACGCAACAAGGAGCTTTCCCTAAAGGCAAAGGGGCTGTTGTCGCAAATGCTGTCACTCCCCGAAGATTGGGACTACACCTTGAAAGGCTTATCCCTTATCAACCGGGAGAAGATAGACGCTATCCGCGAAGCCATTAAGGAGCTTGAACGCGCCGGGTATATCGTCCGTTCAAGGGAGCGCGACGAGAAAGGACGCTTGCGGGGCGCGGACTATGTGATATTCGAGCAGCCGCAGCCGCCTACGCCGGATTTACCAACATTGGAAAATCCAACATTGGATAATCCAACACAGGAAAAACCAACATTGGAAAAACCTACGTTGGAAAATCCAACGCAATTAAATAAAGATATACAAAGAACTGACTTACCAAAAAAAGAAAAAATAATTACTGATGAACAAAGTACCCATTCCATTCCTATCCTTTCCCCTAACCCCTCTCCTTGCAGAGAAGCGGCTACGCCGCCGGAACGGAAAGGAACGGAAGCGACAGCACAGAGCGCAGTTGATATATACCGGGAAATCATCAAGGACAATATCGACTACGACATTCTCAAACAGGACATGAAGTTTGACAGTGACAGGCTTGACGAGATTGTAGACCTCATGCTTGAAACCGTATGCACCGCCAGAAAGCGGGTACGGATTGCGGGGGACGACTACCCGGCAGAGCTTGTGAAATCTAAGTTTATGAAACTGGACGGCGAGCATATCCGCTTTGTGCTTGACTGTATGCGGGAGAACACAACGAAAATCCGCAACATCAAGCAATATCTGAAAGCAGCCCTTTTCAACGCCCCGTCCACTATCGGCAATTATTACACTTCCCTTGTCGCCCATGACATGGCAAGCGGCGCACTGTCACCGAAAAAGCCGCAGTACGGCGACCCGGACTATTATTCATGCAAACCGGGCGAAAGCCTGTAAAACAACAAAAGGAGGATTTTATTATGGCACAGAAAATGACAGGAGCATTGGTATTTGACGAGCGCACCGACCGTTACGACATCCGCTTTGACTTAAACAGCTACTACGGGGGCTTGCATTGCGGCGAGTGCTTTGACGTATTCGTGCGGGGCAAGTGGAAGCCGACCCGGATTGAGTACGGCGACAACTGGTATCTTGTGGGTATCAGAGCCGAGGACTTGAACGGGCTGCGGGTGCGTATCTGACCGCCGCCCCATAAAGAAACGCGAAAGGAGGACGCGACAAATTGCAGGACGAAGTAAACGAAAAGACCATAGCCCTTTACATCAAGACCGGGAAGCTGACCGCGCAGACGCTCCAAAAGGCAATGAAAGCCATACTGTCAAAGGGCAAAAAGCAGCTTGCAAAACCGCCACAGGGCAAGCAGAGCTTAAAGCAGCTTATGAAGCAGAACGCGGGCGTTTCCAACATTGAGATTACCGAGGGCAATATCAAAGCCTTTGAGAGTACGGCGAAAAAGTACGGTATCGACTTTGCGCTGAAAAAGGACGCGACGGAAAGCCCGCCCCGCTATCTGGTTTTCTTCAAGGGGCGGGACGCGGACGTGCTGACCGCCGCCTTTAAGGAATTTTCCGCAAAAAAGCTGACACAGGAGAAAAAGCCCTCAATCCGAAAGCTGCTCTCTACCCTCAAAGAAGCTGCACAGGGCAAGAACGCGGAACGGGCAAAGGTCAAGAACAAAGACAGGGAGGTATCGCTATGAAGCCGGAAATCAAGAAGCTGCTTATCTTAAATCTCCCGTATCTGCTCTTTGTCTGGCTCTTTGATAAAGTGGGCGCGGCTGTCCGGCTCTCCCCCGGCGCGGACGCGAGCGCAAAGCTGCTACATCTTGGGGACGGTTTTACCGCCGCCTTTTCCAGTATCGCGCCGAGCTTCCACCCGGCAGACTTAGCTTTAGGCATTGCGGGGGCGGTCATTGTCCGGCTGATTATCTACACCAAAGGCAAGAACGCGAAGAAATACCGCCGCGGGACAGAATACGGTTCGGCGCGTTGGGGCGGGGCTGACGACATAAAGCCGTACACCGACCCGGTATTTGAGAACAATATCCCCCTAACGCAGACGGAACGGCTTACCATGAACAGCCGCCCGAAGCAGCCGAAATACGCAAGAAACAAAAATATCCTTGTAATCGGCGGTTCCGGCAGCGGCAAGACCCGGTTCTTTGTGAAACCGTCGCTCATGCAATGTACGTCAAAGGATTTTCCAACGTCGTATATCGTCACTGACCCGAAAGGAACACTGATTTTGGAAACCGGGAAAATGTTACAGCGGTACAAATACCGTATCAAAGTGCTAAATACGATTAACTTCAAAAAATCCATGAAATACAATCCCTTTGCCTATCTGCGGAGCGAAAAGGACATTTTGAAGTTAGTCAATACCATTATCGCCAACACCAAAGGCGACGGGGAAAAATCCGGCGAGGATTTCTGGGTGAAAGCGGAAAAGCTCTACTACACCGCGCTAATCGGCTATATCTGGTATGAAGCCCCGGAGGACGAGAAGAACTTCACGACGCTGCTTGAAATGATAAATGCGTCGGAAGCCCGCGAGGACGACGAGGACTTCCAGAACCCGGTTGACCTCATGTTTGAACGTCTGGAAGAAAAAGACCCGGAGCATTTTGCAGTCAAGCAGTACAAAAAATACAAACTTGCGGCGGGCAAGACCGCAAAAAGCATACTTATCTCATGCGGCGCGAGGTTAGCCCCATTCGACATTAAGGAGCTGCGGGAGCTTATGGAAACCGACGAAATGGAGCTTGACACCATAGGCGACAGAAAGACAGCCCTTTTCGTGATTATCAGCGACACCGACGACACCTTTAACTTTGTCGTGAGTATTCTCTACACACAGTTATTCAACCTTTTATGCGACAAAGCAGATGATGAATATGGCGGGCGGCTTCCCGTCCATGTTAGGTGCTTACTTGATGAATTTGCGAATATCGGGCAGATACCAAAGTTTGAAAAGCTCATTGCAACGATACGGAGCCGGGAAATCTCCGCGTCAATCATCTTGCAGAGCCAGTCACAGCTAAAGGCAATCTACAAGGACAACGCCGATACCATAGTCGGCAACTGCGACACCACGCTTTTCTTGGGCGGCAAGGAGAAAACCACCCTCAAAGAAATATCGGAGATTTTAGGCAAGGAAACGATAGACAGCTTCAACACTTCCGAAACCAGAGGGCGGGAGCTTTCGCATGGGCTGAACTATCAGAAATTGGGAAAGCAGCTTATGACGGAAGATGAAATCGCAGTCATGGACGGAGGGAAATGTATCTTGCAGCTACGCGGGGTGCGCCCGTTCTTTTCGGACAAATTCGACATAACGAAACACCCGAAATACAAGTACCTATCCGACGCAGACCCGAAGAACGCCTTTGACATGGAAAAGCACCTTAAACGCCGCCCCGCCATTGTCAAGCCCGACGAGGTTTTTGACTATTACGAGATTGACGCAGCAGACTTACAGGAGGACGCAGACCATGAGGAAACGTAGCGCAGAGGAAAAACAAAAGCAGCTTGAACGGTTTTTAATGAATGTTGCGGAAGCCGCCGACGCTGCATTATGGGAGTATTGGCGGGAAAAGGAAGCGGAACACCGCCGTTTTGCAACGGAGTATGTCACGCGCCGGGGGCTTATCCCGCAACAGTGACAGCATGGCAGACCGCCGGGGGACAGGGGAAGCTACACTTCCCCTACGCTGCCTTGCGGCAGCTACCCCTTTGTGAACTTGCGGGAAGCGAACACCTTGCTACGCAAGCTATTCACTTCCCGCAAGTCTGAAAAAAACGTCCGGCAGCACAGCGGGACACAGAAAGGAGCGATTGAAGCAATCACATCTATCCATACCGGCTACATGATACGCGCCCCCACTTTCCGGCGCAGTACACAGCGGCAGGAGCCGCACCCCTTACAACTGAATACCGCCGCGCCGCAGGACTTACGCAGCGCGGGGACAGCCGCCTTTACCAGAGGGCGGTTTTTTTATGCGGCGGCGACCATACGCTGACCGCCTTTTGTCCGCTTGCCGGACAGCCGCAGACGCGGCAGAAAGGATATATTTATGGCATTTTTCAATAGCGCAGTAGACGTTTTGCAGACCCTTGTTGTAGCACTTGGAGCCGGGCTTGGTATCTGGGGCGTGATTAACCTCATGGAAGGCTACGGCAACGACAATCCGGGCGCGAAAAGCCAGGGCATGAAGCAGTTCATGGCTAATTAAAGGGAACAAAAAAGAAAGGAAAACCAATCCAGACGGTATCAGCGGCAGGATACAAGAATAAATTGTGATTTCACAAGATTGGTGCTATAATAAGAGAAAAGTTCCTGCCGGGGCAGCCGCCCCGGTGGTATGGATAGAAAGGCAGGAAAACAATATGCACATCAGCTATAAACCACTCTGGCATACACTGTTAGAGCGTGATATGAGAAAAGAAGATTTAAGGCTTGCCGCCGGTATGACAACGAATATGATTGCCAACATGAGCAAAGAGGGAAAGCACATCAGCATGGATACATTAGCCCGTATCTGCGAAACGCTGAATTGTGAGATTACCGATGTGATTGAGTTAGTACCAGACGAGCCTGCTTCCACAGGAGGTAAGGAACATGAGCGAATTGAAACCAAGAATAACGGAAAACGGAATTGATTATATCCTTGTCGGAGATTA
>ERZ773108.700-NODE-700-length-36457-cov-4.418054_pt1 | contig 36457 bp, 38 predicted proteins | sample MGYA00580570_ERZ773108 | MGnify/ENA primary metagenome ERZ773108 (study PRJEB29015, sample SAMEA2737840) | human gut metagenome | biome: human gut; feature: human-associated habitat; material: faeces | place: China | collected 2012 ...
GGCGAGGAAGAAGTGAAGAAATATACGGGAGAATGTAGATTTCAGGGATTTGATTTTATAAAATAATGGCGATGGAAAAGGGTGCCGCACAGATAAAAATGTGCGGCACCCTTTTTGTAAGCTGACATTCGTCCGAAAGAAACTGCGAGTGGCAGGTTTTGCAGATACCAAAGTATGTAAAAGGAACTGACGGCAGCAAATCCTCTGCATTACTCATATGCTTTAAAGAAATCAATAATTTCCTTTTTAGTCTTTAGCATCCGCAGAGTGTCAATGTCAAGCTTGTCATTATAAAAAATATGCAGAAGCCGGAACACCAGAGTCGCATCATCCGGACGGAAAGCTCCCATAATAATGATACGGATCTTATAGGAATTCCACATGATCCGGTGATCCAGTGTTGTGATTGATAATCGTGTTTCCTTTGCGGGAATCAGAGAATGCAAGAACAGAATCCCGGGACCAGTCGCATTAGTGGCGATAGATTCCCATCTTAAAATATCAGACAGATAAGACGTATCGGTCAGGTTATTCTGTAAAAAATCTTCAGCCATTGTCTCAATAATGGTGAATCTGTCGGTGAATGATTCTTTTTCATGCCAGAATGCATGCTCCAGCAAATGACCGAGTGTTATATCAGATGCGGCGCATAAATGTTCGATACGCTGCTCGTTGATGTATTCTGACAGAAGCAGATAGTCATCCGGTGCGAGAAATGGGCTGATCTGTATGGTATCAATACCGGGAAAATTAGTAATTGATTTACGGACGGTTGATAAGATAAGATCTGTATTTTGAAAATCATAAATATTCTTATCATTCACAGGCAAAAGTGCCGTTACATTCAAGTATTTATCAAAAGCTCCCAGAATTTTCCGCTTAAGTGCCCAGGCAGCCGGCATATTCATGTGGCAGAAGATGACCGTTTTCATCTTGGTCTCAGGATGTATCTCAAACAGGAATTCCACAGCACCTGAGATGCAGTGAGCCAGATAGAGCAGTTCATTCTGATTCAGGTAATATCCAAGGTATTGCTGGGCGAGATCCTGAAACAGGTATGCAATCTCGAATTCTACATTCAGGATTCGTTTTTCAAGATCCTGATTTCCCTGTGTATTGAGAATGTGTGTAGGAGCCTGGATGAACTGGATGTAGGATAAAAGCGTGATATAGAAATCCTCATCTTCAGAAAAATCCAGATGGAATACATCCTGAATTCTGTCTATGTAAGCTTTCGCTAGCTGGATGGTAACCGGACCAAAATGCTGTGAGATATTCAATGGTGTAATGTCGGATACATCAGGAAGATGTCCGGAGGCAATCCGCTGATAAAGATCATCCCGTTCTTCGCGGCTGAAAGAGCAATGGAACTGTCCTTCCAGGGCATCTGCCAGACTGTTGGAAGCCAGGCTGGCCGGAGTATCAGGCCGGAGTACAGGTGAAGCCGGTGGCAGCTGATGGCCGGATAATACTCGGTGATACATGATAGCAGCAGCAAGATTCAAAGAGACAAGGCTTGGGTCTTCCATAGATATTCCGTATTTATCCAGATGTAAGGGTACTTCATCCATAATGTAATCCAGCACGTCTTTATTCAGAAATGTATATCCGTAATACGTGTTCCAGTTGTGATTATAATTCCAGTCTTCATGAAATAACCGGTTCAGAACAGAGCGACGTTTTTGTTCATTTTCTTCGAATGTAAGAAAGTTTCGCTTCTGTTCTAATTTTATATAGGGTTCCGACAATACATATTTCATTTTGAGACTATGCAGATCGTGTTCCAGTGTTGTGTGGCTTATGAACATTTCATCTTCCAGATCAAAGAGATTTAGATGTTCATCGGTCAGACACAGCCGGAAAGCAAGATAACGGATGCGATCTTCTTTGGTAAAGAATGCAGTGTCAATTTGATTTAGCTGTTGGATGATTTCGGGGTTTTCTGCGGTATAAAGGTATCCTTTGCTGCGCGCGGAAAGAATCTTTGCGTGATAGGGTAAGATGTTTTGATTGATTTCTACGATATCACTGCGGATCGTTCGTGGTGAAACACCTAATTGCTTTGCAAGTTCATTTCCGGTGATATAAGTAGTCTGTTCCTGCATCATGTGGAGAAGTTTCCGTTGGCGCAGAGATAGATTAAGCTTGTCCATGATAACCGTCCTTTCGTATATTTTTCTGAGTATATTTTATCAAAAAGCATTGCCGTTTTAAAGAGGAAATATCCAATTTGAGAAGGCGGAGGAATGAGATTAAGATAAAGTTATAAAAAACAGGAGGTCTTAAAGATGAAATACGAAAATACCAGAAAAATTGTTTTAGATGCTATTTTAGATGCAGTAGATATGGGGCTGATCCATGGAACATCAGGAAATATTGCCATGAGAGATGATAAGGAAGATGTAGTTGCGATCACACCAAGCGGAATCTCTTATAAAGGGATGACAGCAGATCAGATTGCCATCGTAGATATGAATGGAAAATGGCTTGATGGACCATTCAAACCATCTTCAGAAGTCCCAATGCATACAGCAGTTATGAGAGCAAGAAAAGATGTAAAAGCAACGGTACACACACACGGAATGTTTGCAACAATCGCAGCAATGAGCGGAGAATTACTTCCAATTACACCACCGCAGGCAGAATTCGTTCCGGTAGGAATTGTTCCATTTACGATGCCGGGAAGTAACGATGTTGCGGATAAAGTAGTTGAGGCTCTTGGAGAAGAAGGAAGAGCAGTCCTGATCAAAAATCACGGAATGTTCTGCTGTGGGAAAGATATGAAAGCAGCAATGGCAGCAACAATTTATACAGAAGAGATGGCTCAGACAACATACTATGCAAAGGTTGCAGGTGTATATCAGCCGATGCCGGAAGAAGCTGTTAAGAAAATGAAAGAACTGATCGCAGCAGACCAGGCAGCGAAACTTGCGAAGATGAATGAGAATGCGTAAAAAAAAGTCATCGGAGAATATCCTATGAATTTAAGGAACCAGAGATTACCTCTGGTTCCTTTCCGTATATTCTGTTTTTATTCTGAGATTAGCCAGTCGATCAGGTTGATTGATTTTATGCCATCATAGGAAGAGTCCATTCCGGGATTCAGGGAAAGGACGATTTTTTCGTAATTGTCATTGATTTTTTGAAGAGGGAATAATTCAGGATAAGGTATGATTTGGTGTGAAGAAAATTGGAGGGATGCCTTGGATAGAGTCTGTGAGAACCGTTTTTTTTATGGTATGATAGATAAAAAGAAATCGTTTTATAAATGAAAAATGAGACAAACGGGAATCGCCAGAGAATGAAAAATGGAAACATATAGAGATTTACTATCGCAAATTCATACAAACTGTAAAAACATACCATTTCATAAGAAATTATCAGCCTACAACATTTTTGATGTATTAGAGATACAGAGCCGTGAAGTGATCATGTGCCGTTTTTTGACCGATCTGCTGAATCCAGAGGGAATGCATGGCTGCGGAATCCGGTTTCTGAAATCGTTTATCCGAGATGTGTTGAAAATGGATCCGGTAAGCGATACATTGCTATTGCATACGGAGGTAGTCAAAGAGTACCCGATCGATAAAGAGAGAAGAATTGATATTTTCATACGGAATGCGGAGTATCAGATTCCAATCGAGGTAAAAATCTATGCGGGGGAACAGGAAGGACAGTGTTCGGATTACTTTGAGATGGCACAAAATTCCCGATTGATATATCTAACCCGTTTTGGAACTCCGCCATCTGAGTACAGCCGGAAGGAGAAAGGCGGAGGAAATTTATTACTATTAGGGCAAATCCAGTGTATTTCATGGGCAGAAGATATCTATCGGTGGCTGGAAGGTGAATTGCAAAATTTAAAAGAGCCATTTCGGGCAGTCATGGAGCAATATTTGGATGCGGTACATAGCATAGCGGATGAAAGAGAGAAGAAAGTGGCAGATAAAGTGATTGAGGCATTGTACGAATCGCCGGAAAAATTTCTTGCCGGAATCGAGATTGAAAAATCGATGAAAAAGGCAAAGGTGCAGCTGATTCGCCAGGTGTTTGAAGAATTTCAGCAGCAGATGCAGCCGATTTTAGAAAAATATGGTTTGGAATTAGAAAAGGATAGTGGATATTATTCCTATCAGGATTCACAGCATGATAAATTTTATGATTGTTACAGCACCTATCCTGGATTGAATTATGTGGTAAAAAAGGCAAAATTTCAAAAAGCGGGTCTGGAACTCTGGTTTCGAATTGAAGTAGAGCACAATTTGTTTGCGGGATTCTGCCTGTTTGATAAAGAAGCCAGATCCAAGGATGGCTTTTCGAAAGGCTATCAGGTAGATGATATAACCGACGAGCTTAAGCAGGAGGCATCCAGATATCTCAAAAAGGAAATAATTCTGCCGGAGGACTGGTGGTTTGGCTGGTGTTATCCGAACGGAAAACGCCACTGCGAAGAGACAGAAGTGCCGGATTTTAAGCAGATGAATCCGTGTGCGGTTTCACTTGTGGATGAAACGGCGCGGAGGGAGTATGTGAAGCGGGCGTTGGCGGTGTTCGAGAGAGAGCTTTTGGGGTGGCTTTTGTAAAAGGATAAATTGTCGCTGAAACAGAATATCACACTACACTATAAAAGCATATTTACACAAACACAAACATTGCAAATAACAAATATATTCTACCTTGAAACCGAAAGCGAGGCGTTTCACCAAAATGACAAGAGAAGAATTATTTCAATGGGTAAAACAAGAATATGGCACGGAAGCGGAATATCCGTGGAAGGATTCGAACGCAGTGCTGCGTCGGGCGGATAATGATAAATGGTATGGCGTGATTTTGAGTGTTGCAGGGAGTAAGCTGGAGTTGGAGGATGATAATATCATAGATGTTATAAATCTAAAGAGTGATCCGATGCTGATAGGTTCTTTGCGGGGGCAGAAAGGATATTTTCCGGCATACCATATGAACAAGGAGAAGTGGATCAGTGTTTTGCTGGGGGATGCGGGGCTGGATGAGCCGATTAAAAATTTACTTGCGTTAAGCTATGAGCTGACAGCGCCAAAGAAAAAGAAGAATACTTCCAAATAGGGGGGATCTTATGTCAAACTTTGAATTTTTAAAGAATACAAAAGAATATGCATTATTTGCGCCAGCGGTGGTGGAAGCGAAGCGCACCAGCAAGGATCCGAATGTTGGTCGGAAACAGGTTATGCTGTATGCGGACTGTTTAGAGCGGAAGTTTGGCCGCAGACCGATGATGTTTACGACGAATGGATTTGAAACGTATTTCTGGGATGACAAGACTTCTCCACAGCGTCCGGTCAGTGGCATTTTCAGAGTTTATTAACGATCAGTCATTGAACCAACGGCAGATCAATTTTGTTCATAAGATTATTAATCATATGGAGCAGAATGGGTATATGGAGAATGTGGCTGTTTTGCAGAAGCCTCCGTTTGATAAGCCAATTAGTTTTTTAAAGCTGTTTGATGTGAGAACGAGAACAGCGCTTATGAAAGCGATTAATGATGTCCGGGAGAATGCGGTTACAGTGGCGGGATGATGAAAAAATGACAGGAGACTGCGGAGGCAGTCAGTATAGAAGAATGAAAGAAGCGAACGACTGCGTATTGTGTTAGAAATAGACAGTCGTTTGCTTTTTGAACGTTATTTTTTCTTTTTAAAATATCGCAGTGCCACCGCATACCCATAGAGCACCGCCGGTATAACGATCGTGCAGAACAGCGATGCCAGCAGCAGATTTTCTGCCAGTGGACTGTCCATCAGGGCGAAGATGATGGAAGAGACGTAGAGGGCGATTAGGATAACAGCACCCGTCAGCGCCAAAATGCGTTTTGATTTCATATATGGTATCCTTTCTAATTTTATAACTCTATAAAAAAGAGTGATTGGAATTTGTAATCATTTTTATATTGTTTCAAAGGCAGATTGGATATTGCTGTCTTTGATGAACTGTCTTTTATTTTATTATTATAAAGGATGTAAGAATTTTTTTCTATACTTTTCATTTGCGGTGCGGTAAAATAAGAAGAGATGTGGCAACTGTTTACAGTTTTTTGCTTAATTATGAACAAGAAAGGGGAGGCACACGATGAATTGGAAGAAAAAATTTATGTGGGCAGCATCCTTTTTAGTATCCCTGTTTGTTTGTGGGACAGCGCTGGCGGCAGGTAACGATGCGTCTGCGGACACCCCGGCGCAGGGCAAGGAAGAAAATCAGGTTTACAGGTTCGGTACCGAAAATAATGCCAATGATATAACGGAGACAGAGGCATCGGCGGCAGAAAGTGGCGCGGCTGGTTTGGAAAATAAAGAAATGTATCTGTATGAGGGCGAGTGGGTCGGAGACGGCGAGGACTGGCAGTACCGCCTGACGGATGGCAGCTTTTTGAAAGCGTCCTGGCTGAAATCGAATGGTCACTGGTATTATCTGGGAAAAAGCAGCTATATGCAGCGGGGACTCCGGAAAATCGGCACAAACCGTTATTATTTCGCCGAGAGCGGCGCGATGATGACTGGCTGGATTTATGAGGAAGAGACGGATCAGTGGTATCATGCAAACGAGGATGGGGCACTGACGACCGGCTGGTATCAGGCAGGAAATGCCTGGTATTGGTTTGATTCCAAATGTGTTATGTTCAGCGGCGGAAACCGGATGGTAAACGGGCATAAATATTATTTCTTTGACAATGGTCAGATGGCGGCGGATCAGTACGTGGAACTCAACTACTACGATGCAAATGGACTGCGCGACCGGACGCATGATGTGCGTTTGATGGGAAAACGGCGTCCGTCGGACAGTGAAAAAGAACAGATTACGAAAGAACTGGCAGGCGTGCCAAGAGAGTGGATCAAACGATTTGCAGAATCAGGCTGGGAGCTGATGTACTACACAGATAAGGCATACTTCTCAGCGCCGAAAACAGAGCAGGGTATCTATTTTGTCAATTATGATACAGATGTGCATTACAAGAAAATCAAATTTTCTAAACCGCAGGGACTTGCGATGGCATTCGGCGAGTTCGCTGCGTCGGAACTAAGCGACGAAGAAACCTCACGTGCCTTGACGGATTTCGAGCGATATCTGGCTGGCGGTGGACTGGTGCAGCCGCTTCCATCCTACTTTGACGATAAGCCGGAGATGCAGTTCGGCAGCTTTTTCGCCGCCTGCTGTGACGAAGATGTCCAAGCTGACATCCGAAAAAACAGTCCGGAATTATACAAATATGTCGTAAAGCTAGGATTCTGGCAGGAAGGACAAAAACCAGACGAAGCCGAAGGGATCGAGATGAACTCTGATCCGGAATTTGCCGGAAGCGGAGCCGGACCGGCTGGGGATGAATCTTTAAAGGCTAAGAGTGGTCCGGCATCGGAAGTGCCGTAAGAAAACGTGGTGGCAGCAGGAATTTGCCGTATGTAAATGCAAAGCCGCGGCAAATTCCGTTACTGGGCACGTATGCGTGAACAGTAACCACTACTCTGCCAATTCCTCCCACTTCTCATACAATCCCTCTAACTTTGCATTCAGTTCTTCCTTCTCTTTATTCAGTTCCATCAAACGCGGAACATCGGAAAAGACAGTCTCATCGCAGAGAAGCGCATCGATCTCCTGATCGCGGGTTTCAAGGGTGTGGATTTCTTCCTCGACGCGTTTCAATTCATTCTGTTTCTTACGAAGCCGCGTCTGTTCTTCCTTCTGCTGTTTCCAGTCCAATTTGCCGGAGGAAGCGCTGGCTGCCGCCTGAACTGCAGCGGTCACGGCAGAAGCGGACGAAGCAGCAGAGGTACCAGTGCCATTTCCAGAAAGAGCAGTCGGATTTGCGCCTGCCGCAGCGGTCAGATGGCTGGAAGTCCCTGCGTTTCCGGCTCCGGGAGATTTTGCAGAGCGGTTGGCTGCCTGTGCGGCGGAAGCCAGATAGGCTTTCTCCTGCGTCTCCTTCTTTTCCAGATAATAATCGTAGTTTCCAATATAATTAATCAGTGTTCCCATCGTCAGATCAAGAATCCGGGTCGCAGTTTTGTTGATGAAATATCGGTCATGGGAGACGTAGAGAACGGTTCCGGTGTAATGAACCAGCGCGTTTTCCAGAATCTCCTTCGAGGCGATATCCAGATGGTTGGTCGGCTCATCGAGGATCAGGAAGTTCGCCTCCGAGAGCATCAGCTTCGCCAGGGAAACACGTCCGCGTTCGCCGCCGCTCAGATCGCGGATGCGCTTAAAGACATCGTCGCCGGTGAAGAGAAATGCCGCCAGCACATTTCGGATCTGCGTGTTGTTCATATCCGGGTAGGTGTCCTGCAGCTCGTCAAAGAGCGTCTTGTCCATGTGCAGAACCTGGTGTTCCTGATCGTAGTAACCGATATGCACCTTGGAACCTAACCGGATCTCGCCGTTGTCCGGGGTCAGAAGACCGTTGATCATCTTGAGAATTGTGGTCTTGCCGGTTCCGTTGTTGCCGATGATGGCGATGCGCTCGCCGCGTTTTATCTCAAAGTTCAGATCCGTGAAGAGTGTCATGCCGTCGAAACTCTTGGCAAGCTCACGGACGGAGAGAACGTCATTTCCGCTGGTGACGCACGGTTCCAGCGTAATGTGCATCGCGTCGTTGATTTCGGTTGGTTTTTCCAGAAGATCCATCTTGGAAAGCATTTTTTCACGGCTCTCGGCGCGCTTGATGGATTTCTCACGGTTAAAGGATTTGAGTTTGGTGATAACCTCCTCCTGATGGCGGATCTCCTGCTGCTGGTTTAAGTAAGCCTTGAGCACACCGGCGCGGATGATCGCTTTTTTCTCGCTGTAGGCGGTGTAATTGCCCTGGAAAGAGGTGGCGATGCCGCCGTCCAGCTCGACGATCTTGGTCACGACGCGGTCCAGAAAATAGCGGTCGTGGGCGACGATGATGACCGTCCCGGCGTAGTTCATCAGATAGGTTTCCAGCCACGCGATGGATTCCATGTCGAGGTGGTTGGTCGGCTCGTCCAAAAGGATGATGTCCGGTTTGGAGAGCAGGAGCTTACCGAGGGAGACGCGCGTTTTCTGACCGCCTGAAAGTTCGGAAACCGGTTTGGAAAATTCTTCCTCGACAAAGCCGAGTCCCTTTAAGACACCGGTGATTTCACTCTGCCATGCGTAGCCGTTTAAAAGTTCAAATTCATGGTTTAAGCGGCTGTAAGTGTTGAGCATCGTTTCGAGCTTTTCGCCCTCGGCGTGCTTCATCTGGAGTTCCAGCGTGCGGATCTGCTGTTCCATTTCCAGAATCGGACGTTTGACCTCCAGAAGAGAGTCATAAATGGTGGTCTGGCTGTGCAGATCCTGGTGCTGTGCCAGGTAACCGAGGGTTTTGCCCTTGGCGATGGTCACGGAGCCCTCGTCTGCTGCGAGTTCTCCGACAATTATTTTTAAAAGAGTCGATTTACCGGCTCCGTTGATGCCGACGATGGCGGCTTTTTCGTGATCTTCTACATGAAACGATACGTGTTTGAGGATTTCCTCTGTACCGAATGCTTTTGAAATATTGCTGCAAGATAAAATCATAGATTCCTCCTGTGGTTGTATCCATGTATTTCGGTTAAAAATATACCGTCAATCTCAAATTATAATATAAATAAAGAAGCAATGCAAGAATGAGAACGGTTAATGGCTGTTTCTGGTCAGAAAATTTTGCGAAATACAATGTAAAATCCCTCATATGAAATAAAAAAATTGACAATTATTTATCATATGACTATAATAAATTTATCAGATTGTCCGAAGGTTTGCGTAAACCATATGGACAACGTTAGAGGAAAGAAAGGTGGAAGAAAGCCGTGGAACAGAAAGAGATATCTAAAGCGGTCATTTCTAGGCTACCCAGATACTATCGTTACTTGGGCGAATTGCTCGAGGAGGGAGTAGAGAGAATCTCATCGAATGATTTGAGTATCCGCATGAAGGTGACAGCGTCCCAGATTCGTCAGGATCTGAATAATTTCGGCGGATTTGGTCAGCAGGGATATGGTTATAATGTAAAGTATTTATATTCGGAGATTGCCCGGATTCTGGGAATTGACCGTCAGCATAACCTAATTATTATCGGTGCGGGAAATCTGGGTCAGGCGATCGCGAATTATACGAATTTTGAGCGGCGTGGTTTTTTAATCAAAGGTATGTTTGATGTGAATCCGCGTCTGGTCGGTCTGGTAGTCCGTGGAGTGGAGATCCGCGGTATTGAAGATTTGGAGCAGTTTATCAAGGACAATGAAGTGCAGATCGCAGCGCTGACGATTCCGAAGTCGAAAGCGCCGGAGATTGCGGATCGGCTTGTCAAAGCCGGAATCAAGGCGATCTGGAATTTTGCCCATACAGATTTACAGGTTCCAGATGACGTTGTGGTGGAAAATGTCCATCTGTCGGAGAGCCTGATGCGCCTTTCTTACCGCGTATGCAGTATGCAGGATCAGAAAGCGAGAGAAGAAGCGCAGAGAAAGCAGGAAGAGGCAGCTGATGCCGGAGAAACAAAATGATCGTCGGAATTGGTACGGATCTGATAGAGATAGAGCGAATCAAAAAAGCCTGTGAAAAAGAGGCTTTTTTGGTGCGTGTATATACAGAAGAAGAGCGTCGGCAGGCTGGGGGGAAGGTGTCCCGGCTCGCCGGCGATTTTGCGGTAAAAGAGGCAGTCTCGAAGGTGTTTGGAACAGGCTTTCGGGGCTTTGGACTGCTGGATATAGAAGTGCTCCGGGACGAGCTTGGAAAACCGTGGGTGCGGCTTCACGGGGGAGCGAAGAAACTTGCGGACAGCCTAAAAATCACCCGGATTCACGTGTCGATCACGAATACAGGCAGTCTTGCATCCGCTTACGCAGTCGGAGAGGGGGAATGGAAATGAGACGTCTGGTGACAGGAAAACAGATGAAAGAGATAGATGGATATGCAATCCGGAAAGTGGGGATACCCTCTCTGGTACTGATGGAGCGAGCGGCGCTGGCGGTTGCAGACGAGATGGAAAAACGGTATGGAAAGCTTTCAGGGCAGAGGCTTCTGGTATTTTGCGGAACGGGCAATAACGGTGCGGACGGCGCGGCGCTGGCTAGGATTCTCTTTCTGCGCGGCGCGCTTCCGACGGTGCTCACGGTCGGTGACAAGGCGCACTGGACGGGAGAGATGACCTGCCAGGTGGCGATTGACCGGAATCTGGGGATCCCGGTGGAGGCGTTTGAAAATTATGTGCCGGGGCATGTGGAGATCATGGTGGATGCGATCTTTGGCGTGGGTCTTTCCAGAGAAGTCGGCGGTGAATTTGCCGAGGCGATCCGTTTTATGCGGGAGCAGGAGCCAAAGGCGGTAGTTGCGGTTGATATTCCGTCCGGCGTCAGCTCAGAGACAGGGGCGGCGCTTGGCGAGGCAGCTGAGGCGGATCTGACCGTTACTTTCGGCTATGAGAAGCTGGGAATGGTGTTCTATCCGGGACGGAAGCTGTGCGGCGAGATTGTGATTGCCGACATCGGGTTTCCGGCGTATACAAAATATGAAGGGCATACCTATTTTGCCTATGATCCGGAGGATCGGAGCCAGATCCCGAAACGGCGGGCAGACGCCAACAAGGGAACGTATGGAAAAATCCTGATCGCAGCCGGTTCGGAGGGAATGTGCGGCGCAGCGTATTTGAGCGCCCTGGCTGCGTACCGGATGGGCGCAGGACTTGTGAAGATCCTGACCGTCCGGGCAAATGTGCCGATTCTGCAAAATCTCCTTCCGGAGGCGATCCTGACGCCGTATGATCCGGAACAGGCACAGACGGATCCGGCAGGTTTTAAGAGCCTGGTGGAACAGGAGTGCGGCTGGGCGAGCGCGATCGTGCTGGGACCAGGACTGGGAAAGGAAGCCCATGTCGCAAGTCTGGTGCAGAACGTGCTGCTTTCCGCCTATGTGCCGATCATTGTGGATGCGGATGGATTAAATGCTGTCGCACAGCATCCGCATTTGTCCGGGTATTTTACGGAAAATGTGATCGTTACTCCGCATCTGGGAGAGATGGCGCGTCTGACGGGACGCTCGATTGAGGATCTGAAACGGGATCTGGTCGAGTCAGCGGTGCGGTATGGCGAAGAAAAAGGCGTGACCTGCGTGCTCAAGGATGCCGTGACGGTGACGGCGGGGCGCGATGGCAATGTGTATATCGGCGACAGCGGCTGCGCCGCGATGGCAAAGGGCGGTTCCGGCGATGTGCTGACCGGTGTGATTGCCGGGCTTCTGGCGCTGGGATTTTCAGAGGATGAAGCGGCGGCGCTCGGCGTGTTCCTGCACGGAAGAGCCGGGGCGGCAGCTGCCTGTAAAAAGGGAGAGCATTCCGTGCTGGCAAGAGATATCGCGGACTGTCTGCTTGAAAAGATAGATTGAAAATAAAAAGGAAGACAAAAAGATGAAAAAAGCATATACAATGGCAGAAGAACCATATACCCGGATTTATGCGCGGATTGACCTGGATGCGATTGTGAAAAATATGGAGGCGATGCGCGAAAATCTTCCAGCAAAAACGAAGATGATCGGCGTGGTTAAGACGGATGGTTACGGTCACGGGGCAGTCCCGGTGGCGAAGACGATCGCGCCGTTTGTCTGGGGCTATGCGGTGGCAACTTTGGAGGAAGGACAGAACCTGCGCCGCCACGGCATTGACAAACCGATTCTGGTGCTTGGCAGCACGCACCCGCGCCATTTTGCGGAATTGATTGAGGACGATATCCGTCCAGCGATCTTTGAGGAAGATAAGGCAGAGCTGCTCTCAAAACTTGCGGTTTCGATGGGAAAGACGGCGAAAATGCATATTGCGCTCGATACCGGCATGGGACGAATCGGATTTCACCCGGATGAAAATAGCCTGAAAGAGATAGAGCGGATTGCAAAGCTTCCGGGCATTGAGATCGAGGGAATGTTTACACATTTTGCGCGTGCTGACGAGGCGGATAAGGCATTTACCCATTTACAGTATGAGCGGTACCAGAAATTCCATGAAGGTCTGGAAGCTGCAGGCGTTCATATTCCGATGTGCCACTGTGCGAACAGCGCGGCGATCATGGAACTGCCGCGGATGGGACTGGATGCGGCGAGAGCCGGTATCACGGTATACGGTCTGTATCCGTCGGATGAGGTAGAGCGGAACATGAAGATTTACCCGGCGATGGAGATCCGCAGCTTTATTACCTATGTTAAGGAAGTGGAGCCGGGCACGCCGATCAGCTACGGTGGAACCTTTGTGACGGATCGTCCGACGCGGATCGCGACGATTGGCGCCGGATACGGCGATGGCTATCCGAGAAATCTCTCTGGAAAGGGTTATGTCCTGATTCATGGACACCGCGCACCGATTCTGGGACGCGTCTGCATGGATCAGTGCATGATCGATGTGACCGATATCCCGGAGGCTGCTGAGGACACGCGGGTAACGCTGGTCGGACGCGACGGGGACGACGAGATCACGATGGAAGAGCTGGCGGAATGGAGTGGCGGTTTCCACTATGAGATCCCATGCGTGCTTGGAAAACGTGTGCCGCGCGTGTACGTGAGAGGTGGAAAGATCGTCGGGAAAAAGGATTATAATGATGATCGGTATGAGGATTTTATGGAGTAAAGCCGGCGTTTGAACCATTTAGAAAAAGGATTCATAAGATAAAGTAGATAGCTTCGGCAAAGCCGGGAACCTGGACTGCCGGATGCATTTATGGGACGACCCGCGTATAGGCGGTGTAAATCTGTCCATACTAACGGTATAAACGGACTGTGGAGCTGTGAAAGTACAAAGCAGTTATTTATATCTTAAAATAGTTTGGACGGAGTGTGAATCGAGTGGTTATCAGACGAGGAGATATTTATTACGCAGATTTAAGACCGGTCATCGGCTCAGAGCAGGGCGGCGTCCGCCCGGTGCTGGTCATCCAGAATGATATCGGCAACAAGCACAGCCCGACCGTGATCTGCGCGGCGATCACATCAAAGATGAACAAAGCCAAGCTGCCGACGCATGTGGAATTAAACACGCGCCGCTGTGCGATGGTGAGGGATTCGGTCATTTTACTGGAACAACTCCGCACGATCGATAAGCAGCGGCTGAAAGAGAAAATCTGTCATATCGACGGGGCGCTTTTACAGGAGGTGGACCGTGCGCTGAAGGTCAGTCTGGAACTGGATACATAAAATCAGCCGCGAACCCCTTGTCAAGCATACAGAATGGTGTTAAAATAGTTAAGATGCAGCTTTTTAGTGCCGAAATCGGCGTGATATAAAAGCTGATGAGCGAAAAGATACAACAAAGAAGATAGAAAGAGGAGTGTTATTTTATGTCAGGACATTCAAAGTTCGCCAATATTAAGCACAAAAAAGAGAGAAACGACGCAGCAAAGGGAAAAATCTTTACCGTTATCGGTCGTGAGATTGCCGTAGCTGTTAAGGAAGGTGGTTCGGATCCGGCAAACAACAGCCGTCTGCGTGATGTGATTGCAAAAGCAAAAGCGAACAATATGCCGAACGATACCATCGATCGTGGTATCAAGAAAGCAGCCGGAGATGCAAACTCTGTCAATTACGAGAATCTTACATATGAGGGATATGGTCCGAATGGCGTCGCTATCATCGTAGATACCCTGACCGACAACAAGAACCGTACCGCAGCGAATGTCCGCAGCGCATTTACCAAGGGCGGCGGAAACGTAGGTACTCCGGGCAGCGTGTCCTTTATGTTTGATAAAAAAGGTCAGATCATCATCGACAAAGAAGAGTGCGAGATGGATCCGGATGAGCTGATGATGCTTGCACTGGATGCAGGAGCTGAGGATTTCTCCGAGGAGGAGGACAGCTACGAAGTGATCACCGCACCGGAAGATTTCTCTGCAGTCCGCGAGGCGCTGGAGAAGGCTGGCGTTCCGATGATGGAAGCAGACGTTACCATGATTCCGCAGAACTGGGTAGAGCTTACCGATGAGGAATCCATCAAAAAGATGCAGAGAATTCTGGATCTTCTGGATGAGGATGATGACGTACAGGCTACTTACCATAACTGGGATGAGTAATTGATATCATATTTGATATAGATTTAAAAAAATAAAGATACGATTCATATAAAAACTGTCGCTGAAATACAATGGCGGGCTGGACTTTTCAAAGAAGAGGGCTGGCAGCCGGATGTATTTGGCGGCAGTTTTTGTGTAATAGGAATTTCCTTGGAGACACATTCGTTTTTATTTTGCAAGTTTTATGGAAGCGTTAAAGAAAAAAATACCATGTCCGGCAGCAATAAACTTGCCTGAACATGGTATTTACTCGTATTTTATCTACTAGTTGCTTGTATAATGATAGCTGTCTAACAGCTGTGCCTTCATATGCCACAGCTCGTTGGAGAGATCCACATGAATCTCATGCGGGTTTACCAGACGGCGGGACTCATCCCACAGCGCCTCCTGTTCTTTCTTGCAGTATTCGCGGATGTCCATAACCTTTGGAGACTCGTAAACGCATTCGCCGTTTTTGAAGATTGGAACGAGAAGTTCGCGCATGGTGTAGGTGCCCGGCGCGAGGTGTGTCTTTTTCCATGTCTCGATCGGATCGAAGAGCAGAAGGGAATTCTTCTCATCGAACTCTTCATCCACGAGACAGATCAGATCTGCGATAATCTTGCCAGTCTCCTTGTCATAGATTCGCTGGATGGTCTTGTTGCCCGGATTGGTAACCTTTTCTGTATTTTCCGAAAGCTTGATCTTCGGGATAAATTTGCCTGTGTAACGGTCCTTGATGGCAGCCAGCTTATAAACGCCGCCGAAGGAAGGGCAGTCCTTGGAGGTGATGAGGTTTGTGCCGACACCCCAGGACGTGATGGCAGCGCCCTGAATCTTCAGGCTGTCGATCAGGTATTCATCCAGATCGTTGGAGGCGGAGATGACTGCATCCGGGAATCCGGCGTCATCCAGCATCTTGCGGGCTTTCTTGGAAATATATGCAAGGTCGCCGCTGTCGAGGCGGATGCCGTAGAAAGTCAGCGGGATACCGGCGTCGCGCATCTCCTGAAAGACGCGGATCGCGTTCGGAACACCGGAACCCAGGGTATCATAGGTATCGGCTAACAGGATGCAGGCACTCGGATAGAGCTTTGCATAAGCGCGGAACGCAGTCAGCTCATCCGGGAAACTCATGATCCAGCTGTGTGCGTGGGTTCCCTTGACCGGAACGTCAAATAGTTTTCCGGCCAGTACATTGGAAGTGCCGATACAGCCGGCGATCATGGCAGCGCGGGCGCCATAGGTACCGGCGTCAGCACCCTGCGCGCGGCGAAGCCCAAACTCCATGATTCCGTCCCCGCGTGCGGCGAAGACGATACGGGATGTTTTGGTCGCGATCAGGCTCTGGTGGTTGATGATATTTAAGATGGCAGTCTCAACCAGCTGTGCTTCCATGATTGGCGCGATGACCTTGACGAGAGGCTCACGCGGGAAGACAACGGTGCCTTCCGGGATTGCGTAGATGTCACCCGAAAATTTGAAATTGTGAAGATATTCGAGGAAATCTTCATCAAAAATGCCGAGTCCGCGTAAGTATTCGATGTCGGCATCATCGAAGTGAAGATTTTTCACATAGTCAATGACCTGCTCTAAGCCGGCGCAGATGGAAAACGCATTTCCATCCGGGTTTGTGCGGTAGAACGCATCAAAAATGACGGTTTCGTTGGCATCTTTCTCCCGGAAATAGCCCTGCATCATCGTCAGTTCATACAGGTCGGTCAATAGGGTAAGGTTTCTTGGCTCCATAATATTCTCCTTTGTTGCGAAAGACGGCTGCGGGCACGCCCTTCTTTATATATATAGTATACTTCATTGTTTATATTTGCAATGAATGTCTGTGTCTGTTTTTTAAAGTAAATACAGACATATTTTATATACTATACCATAAAATCAGGGGAATGGCAAAATAATGATAATTTTATAACATGTGAATCATATCCGAAACATTCCTTGACAACCATCTGGAAAAAAGATACAATGTCCATGTTAGTGATTTGATTACTAATTATGATAGGAAAAGCAATGATGGAGACAGTAGCGCCGCACGGAAAGCGGGAGCGAGGCAGGGACGGTGAGAGCCTGCTGTGAGTAAAGCGGATGCGAAGATCACTCCGGAGCTTCGGGCTGAACCATTTTTGGAGGTCTGAGCGCCGTTTCTGACAGTGCCCGGAAGGAAAATTCAGTAAGTACCGACGGTTTCCTCCGTTATAGGGAGCGCATATAAAGGTATGCAGTAATAGGTGGTTAAAAGCAAGTGGGCCCTTGTCCTGTTACAGGATGGGTCCATTTTTATTTCATAGAAAAAGACATTCTATGAAATAAAAACTTTATTTCATATTTTTAGGAGGAATTTATCATGTACAACAAAGTTCCGGCAAACATGAATTTCGTGGAACGTGAAAAGAACATTGAGAAGTTCTGGGAAGATGAGCAGATTTTTAAGAAGAGTATCGACAGCCGTAAGCAGGGACCGACCTATACATTCTATGACGGACCGCCTACCGCAAACGGCAAGCCGCACATCGGACACGTGCTGACCCGTGTTATCAAGGATATGATTCCGAGATACCGCGCGATGAAGGGCTACATGGTTCCGAGAAAGGCTGGATGGGATACCCACGGTCTTCCGGTTGAGCTGGAAGTAGAGAAGATGCTGGGACTGGACGGCAAGGAGCAGATTGAGCAGTATGGTCTGGAGCCGTTCATCGAGCACTGTAAAGAGAGTGTCTGGAAATACAAAGGAATGTGGGAAAAATTCTCCAACACCGTTGGTTTCTGGGCAGACATGGAGCATCCGTATGTTACCTACCACAACAGCTTCATTGAGTCTGAGTGGTGGGCATTAAAAGAAATCTGGAACAAGGGACTTCTTTATAAGGGCTTCAAGATCGTACCGTACTGCCCGCGCTGCGGCACCCCGCTGTCCAGCCATGAGGTGGCACAGGGATATAAGGACGTCAAAGAGCGTTCTGCGATTGCTAAATTCCCGGTAAAGGGCGAAGATGCATACATTCTTGCATGGACGACCACCCCGTGGACACTTCCGTCCAACGTGGCGCTCTGTGTAAATCCGGACGAGACATATGTAAAGGTAAAAATGAAAGAGGATGGCACGGTTTATTATATGGCGCAGGCGCTGTGTGATACCGTTCTGGGCGAGGGCACTTACGATGTCCTGGAAACCTTTGTCGGAAAAGATCTGGAATATAAAGAGTATGAGCCATTATTTGACTATGCCGTAGCAACCTGTGAAAAACAGCATAAGAAAGCATTCTACATTGTCTGCGATAATTATGTAACACTGACCGATGGTACCGGTGTCGTACACATCGCGCCGGCATTTGGTGAGGATGACTCCAAGGTCGGCAGAAAATATGACCTTCCGTTCGTACAGTTGGTAGACGGCAAGGGCGAGATGACGAAGGAGACTCCGTGGGCTGGTATGTTCTGCAAGAAAGCCGATCCGGAGGTTCTGAAAGCATTAAGAGAAAGCGGACTTCTGTTCTCTGCACCGGTATTTGAGCATAGCTACCCGCACTGCTGGCGCTGCGATACACCACTTATCTACTATGCACGTGAATCCTGGTTCATCAAGATGACCGCAGTCAAGGATGACCTGATCCGCAACAACAACACGATCAACTGGATTCCGGAGAGCATCGGTAAAGGGCGTTTCGGCGACTGGCTGGAGAATGTCCAGGACTGGGGCGTGAGCCGTAACCGTTACTGGGGTACTCCATTAAATATCTGGGAGTGCGAGTGCGGCTGCCAGCACGCGATCGGAAGCCAGGCAGAATTAAAATCTATGAGCCCGAACTACACGGACGTTGTGAAAAAATATGCAAAAGAGATGGATCAGGAGGCAAATGGAGAGGTTGAGCTTCACCGCCCATTCATCGATGATGTGACGATCACCTGCCCGAAGTGCGGCAAACAGATGCACCGTGTACCGGAGGTTATCGACTGCTGGTTTGATTCCGGTTCCATGCCATTTGCACAGCATCATTATCCATTTGAAAATAAAGAACTGTTTGAGCAGCAGTTCCCGGCAGATTTCATCTCCGAGGCGGTTGATCAGACGCGTGGATGGTTCTACTCCCTGTTAGCTATCTCGACCCTGATCTTTAACAAGGCGCCGTACAAGAATGTTATCGTTCTGGGGCATGTCCAGGATGAGAACGGACAGAAGATGAGTAAGTCCAAGGGCAACGCGGTTGACCCGTTCGATGCACTGCAGACTTACGGCGCTGACGCGATCCGCTGGTATTTCTACATTAACAGTGCACCGTGGCTGCCGAACCGTTTCCACGGAAAAGCCGTTATCGAGGGACAGAGACGTTTCATGGGTACTCTTTGGAATACCTATGCATTCTTTGTACTCTATGCGAATATTGATAATTTTGACGCAACCAAATATACACTGGAATACGATAAACTTCCGGTTATGGACAAATGGCTGCTGTCTAAGTTAAACAGCCTCATCAAAGAGGTGGACGACGATCTGGGCAACTACCGCATTCCGGAGGCTGCAAGAGCGCTCCAGGATTTCGTCGATGATATGAGTAACTGGTATGTCAGAAGAAGCCGTGAGCGTTTCTGGGCGAAGGGCATGGAGCAGGATAAGATCAATGCGTACATGACACTCTACACCGCACTGGTAACTGTAGCGAAGGTAGCGGCTCCGATGATTCCGTTCATGACCGAAGACATTTACCAGAATCTGGTTCGCAGTCTGGATAAAGAGGCACCGGAGAGCATCCATCTGTGCGACTTCCCGGTTGCAAATGAGGCGCACATCGACAAGGATCTGGAAGCGAAAATGGAAGAAGTCCTGAAGGTTGTCGTTCTGGGCCGTGCAGCAAGAAATACTGCTAACATCAAGAACCGTCAGCCGATCGGACGTATGTTCGTGAAGGCAGAGACCGCTCTGCCGGAGTTCTATCAGGAAATCATCCAGGATGAGCTGAATGTGAAGAAGGTAGAGTTCACGGATGATGTCCGCGCATTTACCTCCTACAGCTTCAAGCCGCAGCTTCGTACCGTTGGACGCAAGTATGGCAAGTATGTAAACGAGATCAAAGAGATTCTTGCAGGTCTGGACGGAAATCAGGCGATGGATACCTTAAATGAAACCGACCTTTTAAGCTTTGAGACGCAGGACGGTACAAAGGTAGAGCTGGCAAAAGAAGATCTTCTGATTGACATGGCACAGGTACCGGGCTTTGTATCTGAGGGTGACAATTTCGTTACCGTTGTTCTGGATACTAATCTGACACCGGAACTCATCGAAGAGGGCTTTGTCCGCGAGATCATCAGTAAGATTCAGACGATGCGTAAGGAAGCCGGTTTTGAGGTAATGAACCATATCAACGTATTCCAGGATGGAAATGATAAACTTGCAGAAATTTTAAAGAAGCATACAGAGGAAATCAAGAAAGAGGTTCTGGCTGATAATATCCTGATTGGCACCATGAGCGGATACACAAAAGAGTGGGATATCAATGGCGAAAAAGGTATGTTTGGTGTTGAGAAAACGACTGACTGATGTGCCTGGCGGGAAACCGTGATACTACGAATATTAGGAGGACAGGATGCGCGAGATCAGCAAAGAAGAGTTTAAAAAGAGTATTATCGAAAATGTAAAGAACCAGTACCGCAGAACGATCGACGAGGCGACACCGCAGCAGATATTCCAGGCTGTGTCCTATGCGATCAAGGATGTGATTATCGACGACTGGATTGCAACCCAGAAGCAGTTTGACGAGACAGGCGCAAAGAAGGTATATTACCTTTCTATGGAGTTTCTGATGGGACGTGCGCTTGGTAACAATATCATCAACCTGGGTGCGAAAAAAGCAGTGAAGGAAGCACTGGAAGAGCTGGGTTTTGACCTCAATGCGATTGAGGATCAGGAGCCGGATCCGGCACTTGGAAACGGCGGTCTGGGGCGTCTGGCAGCATGTTTTCTGGATTCCCTGGCAACGCTTGGTTATCCGGCTTACGGCTGCGGCATCCGTTACCATTACGGTATGTTCAAGCAGAAAATTAAAGACGGCTACCAGGTGGAGGTGCCGGATGAGTGGCTGAAAAACGGTTATCCGTTCGAGCTTCGCCGCCCGGAGTATGCGACCGAGGTTAAATTTGGCGGTTATGTCAAGACCGAGTGGGACGGTGAGCGCAACCATTTTGTACAGGAAGGTTATCAGTCTGTTCTGGCAGTTCCGTATGATATGCCGATTGTCGGCTACGGCAACAACGTAGTCAACACCCTGCGTATTTGGGATGCACAGCCGATCGACACGTTCAGCCTTTCTGCATTTGACAAGGGTGATTACCAGAAGGCGGTCGAGCAGGAGAATCTGGCGAAGAACCTGGTTGAGGTCCTTTATCCGAACGACAACCACTATGCGGGTAAAGAGCTGCGTCTTAAACAGCAGTATTTCTTCATTTCTGCCAGCTTACAGGTTGCTCTGAAGAAATTCAAAGAGACAAACGATGATATTCACAAACTGCCGGAGAAGATCGTATTCCAGATGAACGATACGCATCCGACCGTGGCAGTTGCTGAGCTGATGCGCCTGCTCCTGGATCAGGAAGGCTTAAATTGGGATGAGGCGTGGGGTATCACAACAAAATGTTGTGCATACACCAACCACACTATCATGGCAGAGGCGCTGGAAAAATGGCCGATCGAGCTGTTCTCCCGCCTGCTTCCGCGTGTATACCAGATTGTGGAAGAGATCAACCGCCGTTTTCTGATCGAGGTACAGAATAAGTACCCGAATAACTACGAGAAAGTTAAAAAGATGGCGATCATCTTTGACGGTCAGGTCAAGATGGCGCATCTGGCGATCGTAGCCGGATATTCCGTCAACGGTGTGGCAAAACTTCACACCGAGATTCTGAAAAATCAGGAGCTGAAAGATTTCTACGAGATGATGCCGGAGAAATTTAACAATAAGACAAACGGTATTACCCAGCGTCGTTTCCTGCTGCATGGCAACCCGCTTCTGGCAGACTGGATCACGGAGCAGATTGGCGACGAGTGGATTACCGATCTTCCGCACCTGGCAAAATTAAAAGTATACGTCGATGATCCGAAATTCCAGCAGGAATTTATGAACATCAAGTATCAGAATAAACTGCGCCTGGCAAAATACATCAAGGAGCACAACGGCATCGACATTGATCCGCGTTCCATTTTCGATGTACAGGTAAAACGTCTCCATGAGTACAAGAGACAGCTTTTAAATATTCTTCATGTAATGTACCTGTATAACCAGCTCAAAGACAATCCAAACATGGATATGGTTCCGAGAACCTTTATTTTTGGTGCGAAAGCAGCGGCAGGTTACCAGATTGCCAAGAAGACGATCAAACTGATTAACTCTGTAGCAGATGTTATCAACAATGATAAATCCATCAATGGTAAGCTGAAAGTTGTGTTTATCGAAGATTACCGCGTTTCCAACGCAGAACTGATTTTTGCGGCAGCGGATGTCAGCGAGCAGATTTCCACCGCCAGCAAGGAGGCGTCCGGTACCGGCAACATGAAGTTCATGCTGAACGGTGCGCTGACGCTGGGCACGATGGATGGTGCGAACGTGGAGATCGTCGAGGAGGTAGGCAAGGAGAACGCATTTATCTTCGGTCTGAGCGCTGACGAGGTTATCAATTATGAGAACAACGGCGGTTACAACCCGGAGGAGATCTTCAACACCGACCAGGATATCCGCCGCGTGCTGATGCAGCTCATCAACGGCTACTATTCACCGCAGGATCCGGAGCTGTTCCGCGATATTTACAATTCTCTGTTAAATACAAAGAACAGTGCCAAGGCAGATACCTACTTCATCCTGAAAGATTTCCGTTCCTATGCGGAAGCACAGAGACGCGTCGAGGCAGCTTACCGTGACGAGAACTGGTGGGCGAGAGCAGCCATGCTCAACACAGCAAGCGCTGGTAAATTCTCCTCTGACCGTACCATCGAGGAGTATGTGCGCGACATCTGGCATCTGGAGAAGATCCATGTGGACGATGATGATGTAAAGGCACTGTAAAAGGAGTAAAAAGAGGGAGGACACACTATGAGAGGATACAGAAAAAGACCGGGGACACAAGGATTTTCGGTTCCTCTTGTGGGTGCTTCCCTCTTTTTTATCATTTCGCTGTTTTTGTTTGCTTCTTATAAAAACAGCGCCTATCAGCAGGCGAAAAAGGAAATCTATTCGCTTTATACGGCGAACCGGGCGTTTGATCTGGATGAGGTGTATCAGGACGGTCTGACGGCGATCTATGCGAAAGAGTATGGAAAGACGGCAACCGAGGCTGGATGCGAGGCGCTGGAGCAGACGGGGCTTCCGTATGTTCTTTTATTATCGCAGTTTTCCGCACCGGTGGAACGCGTGTATGTGACGAACTGTCAGCTGAGCGAGACGGGGCGGGAGAAGAAGGCGCGGACGTATGACTACACGGTTTCGGTGCGTTTCTGCCTGGAAAAAGGCGATGAGGTGCTGGCACCGGAGAAGACGATGGACTTTCATGGAACTGTGGTGATGAAGAAAAAGGGATGGTTCCGCTGGCTGCTGGATGGTGTGACGCTGGGGGAGTAAAAGAATGATAGAGGGGAAACTGGAAGAGACTGCAAAGGGCGGCGGAGGAGAAGCCGGAGCGTAGACTTGTGATATTTTTTGAGTGCCTGTCATAAGATAAGGAAGGCAGAGAAAAGAAGCAGGTTTGTAAGGCATTGAAACCATAAGTTTACTGGTATGGCAAAACAGAAAATGCGTGAAACCGTACTGGAACAGTCAAAACAGGAGAACCGAAATGAAGAAGAGAACTGCCGCCGTACTGGCGGCTTTTTTGATCCCATATATCACAACACTGGCAGTTTCCGGGCGTGTGCAAGGGGCGGATGGAGGAAAAATCGGAGGAAATTCAGATAGAACATCTGGATGGGAAAGTCAGACGGATGGTCGGCAGATCCTTCTGGATCGGGAGGATGGCGTCCGCAACAACGGAACCGGGTATGCTGTCCCACTGGAAGAATATCTGATCGGTCTGACTGCAGTGCAGATTCCGGACGGCTATCCGAAGGAGGCAGTCAAGGCACAGGCAATTCTGGCACGGACAGCGCTGTACCGGGAGATGGACGGGGCAGATTCGATCGAGGAATCGGCGCTAGATATGGATTATCTGGAGCCGGAGCAGATCGAGAGCCGGTTTGAGGCGGCTGGAATGCCGGAATATTACCAGGCGATCTGTGGGGCGGTGCGGGAGAGCGCAGGACAGACGGCGATCTGGGATGGGAATTATATTGAGCCGCTGTTTCATGCAGTGAGCGCGGGGCGGACGCGCGAAGGGGATGAGGCGCATCCGTATCTGGCGTCGGTTGCGGCAAAGGAGGATGAGGGCGCTGGCGGCTACCTGACGCGGCAGGGCATGACACGGGAAGAACTGAAAAAACGTCTGGAAGAAGGACTGAATGCATTGGGAGAACACACGGATCTGGAAAATTTGGAAGAAGAGCGGATTCTGGAGGAAATTCAGATCGTGAAACGGGACAGCGCCGGTTATGTGGAAACCGTGCAGATTGGGGCGGAGACGTACAGCGGGGACGCGGTGCGCTATGCGTTAGGCGTGCCGTCGCCAGCTTTTTCCCTCGAGGAAGACGGGGATGAAATCCGCTGTGTTACTTATGGGCGCGGGCATGGTTACGGGTTGTCGCAGTACGGGGCGGGACTCATGGCGGAGAATGGGAGCAGCGCGGAAGAAATTTTAAAGCATTATTTTAAAAATATTCAAATCGTTTCTGAATAAAACGATTCACTTCGGCAAGACTAATACCGAGGTGATAAACGTGAAAAATAAAGTAAGACAGTTATTCAGGGACAAACTTGTTCTGGTAATGACAGTGCTTGGTCTGCTGACAATCGTAGCCGCAGCAGGAACCGTAAAAATTCGAAAAGATAATGCACAGGATGGAAGAAATCCGTATCTGGATGTGCCGCAGACGGAGGGAATCCTGGCGGAAGAGATGCCGCAGAACCGTTTAGAAGAAAACGACGGACAGGCGGAAACACGCGCACAGGTGGCAGGAAGTTCGGACGCTTCGTATTCGGTCAATAACCGGGATGAAGCCGATCAGAAGCCGATGGAGGAGGAAAAAGAGAGCAGTCTGGGAGCCGGAGCAGCTGCCGCACGCGCACTTTCCTACAATGGAACCGATCGCTTAAGCTGGCCGGTCCAGGGCAATGTGATTCTCGATTACAGCATGGATTCGACAATCTATTTTCCGACGCTCGATCAATACAAATGCAATCCGGCGCTCATTATCCAGGGCGATGTGAGTGAGCCGGTCGCCGCACCCGCTGAGGCGCAGGTAACCGAAGTCGGTTCCAATGAGGAGATCGGCAATTATGTTGTGCTGAATCTGGGAAGCGGCTACACGGCGGTCTGTGGACAGCTCAAAGACGTTCAGGTGGCGCAGAAGCAGTATGTGGCAAAAGATACGACGCTCGGATATGTGGCAGAGCCGACCAAATACTATTCGATTGAGGGAAATAACGTATATTTCGAGCTGATGCACGACGGAGAACCGGTGGATGCGCTGGACTATCTGGAATGACAGGCTGAAATGCTGTTTATGATGCGCCTTGCAGTCTGGTTCTGGCTGTGGCAGAAATTGGAAATGAAGGGATAAGTTTGTGTTTTGTGACAGGTGGTTTTGAAACAGAAAGCTGCTGTATGAAAACATGAAGACAGGGAATTTTGTTGATTTGAAGCAAGGCGGGCAGCTAATTTGCTCTGCCTTGTTTTTCTGCCAATATTTGATATACTATAGGTAAAGTACGAATATTTTCAAAGATCAAAAGCTGTCAATGTAGGTTATAAATAAAAGTTACTATAAATTGAACGATTTAATAAGGAGGACAAAGATGGAACAGGAATTGCTGAAGAATAATATTGAACGTCACGGATTTAAAACGAGTTTCTTTGATACAAAAGAGGCTGCGTTGGCCTATCTGAAAGATCAGATTTCCGGGAAAAAAGTTGCGATAGGCGGAAGCGTAACGGCACAGGAGATGGGACTTTATGAAGCACTTTCCGAGAAAAATGAGGTGATCTGGCACTGGAAAAGGGCGGGGCGCGAGACGCTTGTGGAAGCGAGAAGTGCCGAGGTGTACATAACCAGCGCCAATGGTGTTTCCAAAACCGGAGAACTGGTCAATATCGATGGAACCGGAAACCGCGTGTCGCAGACCTTATTCGGACCGGAAAAAGTATATTTTGTCATTGGAACCAATAAAGTCTGTCCGGATTTGACATCTGCGATGGAACGTGCAAAACAGATCGCAGCACCGAAGAACGCAGCCCGTCTGCAGGTCCAGACCCCGTGTGCGAAAACGGGCGTTTGCGTAGACTGCAACAGCCCGGCACGGATTTGCCATTCGATCGTGATCCTGGAGCGTCCGAGCAATGGGATGGAAGTAGAGGTTGTGTTTGTGGATGAGGAGATGGGTTATTAGGAGCGGAATATAGTTACTGGTCACGGGTATGAACAGTACCGATTATAGAAAAATTTGATGGAAAAATAAGGATTTCTTTATATCTTTTTTGGACGGATTTGGTATAATCAAGAAGAACGAAGGCAGATTTGAACGAAAATATACAAAATCTACAGATACGTATGGGGGACGTATGGGGAAAGATGAAAGGAGAACAGGTAAACCATGAATATATTATTTTTTCTGACACCGAAAAGTGAAGTCATTTATGTGAATGAGGAGGACACGGTTGGGCAGGCAATGGATACGATGGAAAAGTACAAGTATTCTGCGGTGCCGATCATCACGAAGGCAGGGCGTTACGCAGGAACATTAACCGAGGGCGATCTGCTGTGGGGACTCAAAAATAAGACAGATCTGGTGCAGAAAGGACTGGAAAAAGTGCGGATCACTGAGATTCCACGCCGTTCCGATAATCAGCCGGTACTTGTCAATGCGGATATGGAAGATCTTCTGGGAAAGATCATGAACCAGAATTTCGTGCCGGTGCTGGATGATCAGAAAAATTTTATCGGTATTATTACCAGAAAAGATGTTATCAGTTACCTTTGTAAAAAATAGTACATAATGATCGCTCTGTTTTTCAGCGGCGATCGCATTTATATATTTCCTGCATAAGATAAAGTATAACTGCTTTTGTAGGAGAATGAAATATGAATGGTTATCAGGATAACTCCAGCCGGAAAAATGCCTGCCGTTCGGGAATGCCTCTTATGTCATGCCCGGTGGCAGGCATTTCTGGCAATCGTTGCATAAATACCGCACCGCCAACCTGTCCGCCGGAAATACCTTGTGCTGGTTCGGTGCATCCTGTTTTGGAAAATGGGGCATTTTGCCCGCAGGGGCCAGAAATCCGACCTGCCCGCCCGTATCCGCAGACAGGAGGAAACAGGCCGCCGCAGACATTTCTGGGAGGCGGAAATTATCCGGTCGGCATGGGATATGTACCGGTTCAGTCCTGGCAGCAGCCGTATGCGCTGGAAACCGCATTCAGGCGGGGAACTATTTTTCCGGATCTGGATCTGCCGTTTATGATGGGAGGTGCCTGCTGATGAATGAGACTGCCAGAAAATTGATGAAACGGATTGATGATGCCAGCTTTGCAATGGATGATGTGATTCTCTATCTGGACACCCACCCGGATGACAGGAATGCGCTGAATTATTACCGGTATGTGGTGGCACTTCGGAAAGAAGCTGTTAAAGCGTATGAGGCATCGTTTGGACCGCTCACGATCGAGGATGCGGACGATGCATGCACATGGTCCTGGCTTACAGAGCGCTGGCCGTGGGAAGGGGAGGTGTAGCGTATGTGGAGATATGAAAAAAGATTACAATATCCAGTCAATATCAAGACGCCGAATCCGAAGATCGCGCAATATATAATGAGCCAGTATGGTGGTCTAAAGTGCAGTAACCTATAATAAGCGGAGAGCCTTATTTTTCAAGGTTCTCCGCTATTTCATGCATAATATTGAAAATCAAAATGCTCGGTCTTCCGGTCGAAAACGATGCATTTCAGGATGCTCCGCAGCGCGTTCCCTTTGGTTTCGAACCCCACAGAAGGAGATGCCAGGAGATCGCGGACGTTCCGGACGCGGTCAAGAAGCTCCTTTTGCGGCGGCGCAGGTTCGGCGGGCTGTTCAAGGAGACGCTGCAGCTCATCGGACAGCCGCTGAATCTCTGATCGCAGGCGGGCTTTGCTTTCTTTGTATTCGTCCAGAGTGTAAACTTCGTTTTCGTAGGCAATACGGGCACGTTCTTCCTGGTGCCTGAGCCGGTCGAGCTGGGTATGTATGGACTGGATTTCGTTGGATGGATCTGCGGGGGAGCCGGACGCGCTGGCAGCAGGTGTATACTCAAAATGTCCACTTTCCAGGATGCCATCCAGGGACCTAAGAACAATCCGCTCCATTTTCTTGACGCTGATCGAACAGGATTCTGGGTGCAAACCCTTGGAATATTTCCAGCAGGTGAAATATGGAACGGCTCCACTACCGGTGTAAGATAAGGTTGCCCCGCACACAGAACACCTCATCAGCCCGGAGAGCCAGTGTTTACATGTTGACACGTTCCGGTGCCTCATGGGGCGAAATTCAGCTTTCCGGCGTTCCTGGCACTGTTCAAATAATTCTGTCACGGATGCCCTTGTTTTGTGCGTCCCTTCAAAAGAAAAACCATTCCATTCTACCGTTCCGACATAAAAACGATTCTGTATGATTCGGTCGATTGATCGCTTCTCGAACGGATTTCCCCGGCGCGTAAGATATCCGGAAGCGTTCAGCTGACGGGCGATCGCGGTCATATCCAGGCGGTCAACCGCGTACATATGGAAAATCATCTCCACAATCTTGTATTCATCCTCGCGGATCACATAAGGCTTTCCGTTCCCGACCGCGGCATAGCCAAGCGGCGGAACGAGCTGGTATCCTTTCAGTTCGGCTTTCTTTGCCATTCCGCGTTTTACCTCGACCCCGAGGTTATAAGAATAAAACTCATCCTGCCACTCGATAATCATTTCGATAAGCCGCCCATACATTCCTTCCATGATGGGCTCCGAGACGCTTTCAATATCAATCTTCAATTTCTTTCGGAGCATTCCTTTGTAAAATGTGCTTTCGTCCTGATTCCGGGCAAAACGTGAAAATTTCCAGACAAGGATTACCTCAAAAGGCTGTGGCTTTTCTTTAGCGGTTGCGATCATCCGCTGAAATTCCGGTCGATTATCGGCACGTTTTCCGCTTCGTCCGGTTCGTTCCATGAAAATATATTCTTCTGGAATCAAAATATCATGCGATTTTGCATATCGCTGGATCTCATCCAGCTGAGATTCCGGGCTGATATCCAGCTGGTCGTCCGTGCTGACACGGATATAAGCTGCACCTATTCTCATTTCGATCATCCTTTCGTATAAAAATATTAAAAAAGGGTATAAAAAATACACCTCTTGCGAGGTGCCCGAAAGAATGATATAATTCAAAGTGTTCAGGTTTGAATATATCTTTCCGGGCATCCGGTAAGAGAAATCTATGTGAAGCCGTTCGGTGTTGGTAGCACCGGGCGGTTTTGCTATTTAAAAGGGTCAAAATCCTCTTTAACAGTAGAAACGAATTTCTCAGACAAATAAAGTGCAATTATCATATATAATAGACGGATGCGCCCAGCCTTTCGGAAATAGAAAGGTGTGAGAGCTTATGATGTTTGTTAAATACATAAGATACGATAATACCAATGTGTATGCACTGTATTACCGCAGTAATAGAACACTTTATTATAACCTAAGTTTCAGATCTGAAATAAAACTTTACTACATTCTTTAACCCCAGCCGGAAGGCTGGGCGCTATCAAGAAGTTTTTGCCTTGATATCTACCGGCGGATATTTTCCTTCTAATTCTTCCGGAGTCTTCGGTATTCCGTCAGCCGGATTCTCTTGTCTGGAATCTGCAAGATTCTGAATAAAATTCATCAGCGTTTCTTTTCCCAGATCATCCATTTCATAGAAGCACATCAGTGTTTTCCGGATCATCCGGTCAGCTCTGGTATCATCAGCCGCCACAGCCTTGGCCATCCGCATGAACTTCTCATCCGGAGTTTCTTCTATAAACATTTCCCCGGTGCCGGTCCGCAGCCATTCTTCATTTACATTAAATTCTCGACAAATTCCGGCAATAACTGAATCGCTGGGAATGATTCTCCCCATTTCATAAGTAGCAACGGTATTCTGCTTGATATGAAGCTTTTCGGCAAATTCCCTTTGCGTCAAATCGAGTTTTTTTCGAAGTTTCTTTAAACGTTCATCCAATGGATATCACCTCCCTTTAAATGCATACTAACACAAAAAATCACTCAGTCAATAAAAAATTATTAAATCAACAAAAAACTATTGACTAAATCATTGCGGAACAGAAAGGTGTGAGAGCTTATGCTTATTAAATACATAAGATACGATAATACCAATGTGTATGCGCTGTATTACCGCAGCAATAAAACACTTTATATAACCTGAGTTTCAAATCTAAGACAAAAGTCTACTACATTCTTTAAACCCAGCCGGAAGGCTGGGTGCTTTTCGGTTCTACATCGCTAGGGCATTCGTTCTCGTTGAGAAAGCGAATAAAACTAATCAACGCTTTTTGACCTAAATTATCCATTTGATAGAAATCTATCAATATTTTTCGAATTGCCCTATCAGTTTCGCTATTTCCAGAGGCAACAGCTTTTGCTATTCTCATGAATTCTTCATCTGGAGTTTCTTGCACGAACATTTCTCCTGTACCCGTCCGGAGCCATGTTTCATTTACGCTGTACTCTCGGCATATTAATAAAATGGAGGAATCAGATGGTTCATTTCGACCGGACTCCCACTGGGCTACAGTGTTGCCTTTTATGTTTATTTTTGCGCCGAAAGATTGTTGGGTCATATCGAGAAATTTGCGTAGTTTTCTTAAACGTTCATTTAGCTTTGGACTATTTAGGAGATTCGTTTTGGTGTGATTGCAAGTAATACTTTTCTTTGTTTTCGAAGATGATTCTATAAACATATTGCCAACACCCGTCCGAAGCCAGTGCTCGTCTACATTGAATTCTCGACAAATAAGGACAACGGCTGCATCACTGGGGGAGCTTTTACTGGTTTCGTAAGTAGCAACGGTATTCCGCTTTATACCAAGACGATCCGCAAATTGTTGTTGGGTCACATTCAGAGCCTGACGTAATTCCTTTAATCGAGTATTTACGCTAAACATGTTTCCGTTACCAGTCTGGAGCCAGTTTTTGTTTACGTTAAATTCTCGGCATATTAAAGAAATAACAGCATTACTGGGGGCATTTTTACCTACCTCATACGAAGCAATATTCCCACGTGATATATCAATACGGTCAGCGAACTCTTGCTGAGTCAAACAAAATTCCTTGCGTAATTTTTTTAGTCGAATATTAATATTAAACATCGTTCCATTGCCAGTTCGAAGCCAATCCTCAGAAACACCAAATTCTCGACAAATAAATTTTAAAACCTGTTCTGAGAGAGCGTTTTTCCCAGTTTCAATTTGGCTAATAGAATTTTTCTTCATTCCAATATGTTCTCCGAATGCTTCGAGAGTCAAATGAAAATATTTTCGAACCAGTTTTACGCGTTCTCCACAAGTCATTAGTATCCCCCCCATTCTAAGAACTCTGCTTTTCTTTCTTCATATCAACTGGTGGATATTTTTCTTCAAGTTCTTCTGGAGCTGTCGGAAAATGCTCGGCGTTGCCGGATGGCTTACCGTTTCCACTAATATATTTAACGAAATTCAACAGAGTTTTTCTGCCCAGATCATCCATTTCATAGAAATACATCAATGTTCTGCGGATCATTTGGTCAGCTTCGGTATCTCCAAAAGCAACAGCTTTCGCCATTCTCATAAATTCCTCATCTGGAGTTTCTTCCACGAACATTTCCCCGTTCCCGGTTCGAAGCCATTCTTCGTTTACATTAAATTCTCGACATATCGAGAAGATGGTTTGATCGGTCAGTGCATTTATACCACATTCCCATTGGCCGACGGTGTTGCGCTTTACACCTAGTTTGTCAGCAAAGGCTTGCTGGGTCATATTTAGAGTTCGGCGTACTTCCCTTAATCGAGTATTTATGCCAAACATATCTCCGTTACCGGTTTGTAACCAGTTTTTGTTTACATTAAATTCTCGGCATACGGAGTGAAGTATTTGATTTGTCAATTTTCCGTTACGTTTTTCTATGTTAGACACAGCTCCACGAGTAATGCCGATTCTGGAACCGAATTCTTCCATAGTCATTTTCATGTGAGTCCTGAGAATATAAATTCTATTTCCTTCGGTCAATAATATCACTTCCTTCTTTTACATCTACTGAAAAGTTGGGGGTTCTAAGAACTCAGTTTTTCTTTTTTAATAGCAACCGAGGGATACTTTTCTTCCAATTCTTCAGGGGTTGATGGAAATTGTTCAGAGCTTTTGAATGGTTCAACGTGCACATTCTTGTTGACAAGTTTTAATGCGATATTCTTGAGTGTTTCCCATTCTGATTCATCCAGCTCCGCCAGAACCTCAATAAATTGTTTCTTAAAGGAGGAGTCTTCCTCTTTCATCAACTCTCCAGCAAACCGGGCGATCGCTTCGCTTCGGCTCACTGGTTTCAGCATTTCGCCCTCGCCAGTTCTCAGCCATTCCTCGGATACATTAAATTCACGACATACAGATTTAAACATTTGCTCGGTCATGGAATTGATATCATTTTCAAGTCGGCTAACTGCGGCTTTTGTTACGCCAACACGCGCACCGAATTTATCTAAAGTTAAGCCGCTGTTTTTTCTAACGAGTTTCAAACGCTCTCCACAAGTCATATCTTTTTAACCTCCTTTTAAAACTGATTATAAGACACGGAAAATGAAAAGTCAACAGAAAAAGTTGCGTGAAGTAACAAAAATAGCTTGACAAAGTCAATACAAGCAACTAGAATGTAACCATAAGCAACAAATAAAAGAACATCAGAAAGGAGAGCAAACCATGAGTAGAACATTGACAACCGAAGAAAAAGAGATCCTGAAAATCATGGTAAAAGCATTCCCTCTCATGTCAGGGGAAAAGAAGTACCAGCTTCTCGGATACGGTCAGGCAATGATTGATTTGAAAAGAAACAGAAAAGATCCGGAAGCTGACAACCTGGAGGCTTCATAAATTATAGAGAGGAGGCGGTCGAGTGTGAGAAAACAGAGAGAATATGAAGAGATCATAAAAGATATCCAGGAAGTAAACAAAATGGATCGAAAGAGAATCCGGAAACTCTGCAAAGAGTTAAGGAGATATAGACCCCGTACATTCAAAAAGAGCATTGAAATCCTATTATTTGAGATGAAATTTTGGGCGGAACACATGGTATTCACCTATGGATACGCCCTGTACATACTTCCGCTGATACTTTTTCTGATATCGATTGTATTAATGATATTCAAAGCAACTCGTTAAGCGAAAAAACAAATAAAAAAGGAGGAACGTCATGAAGAAAGAATTTGAACCTGGAAACGTGAGAATGATCATCGCTGCCATTCCGGAGCGGAACCTGAAAAAAGAGGAAGACATCGACAAAGAAGCCCACCGGCTGGAAAGATGCCTGCATTTCTTACGCGGATATATGGGGGGAGATGCAGAACTGCATCCGGAACGGGTGTATACCGGCGCAGATATTGTTGAGCTTCTGGATGCTGTGATCCACGGAAGGGAGTGAGGTGTGTGACAATCACAAATCACATCGAAATCAATGGAACTGTCCGCGATTTTGAAACCCTCACAAAAGAAGAACGAGAAGAAATAGCTGCTCTGCTGTCTGACCGTTTCATGGCGGCAGCAGGATACCAGAGAATGAAAGGAGAACGGGATGAGAAGGGAAATCGAGGTATACAACCCCAAAAGGGAAGCGCGCCTGGAAATGCAGTTGAGAAGGAGAACGGAGGAGCTGAACGAGAATCTCAGATTTCAGGGATTGCTGTATGAGACGATCTTCGTTCTGGCGGTGCTGTTGATCGCGACGGTCTTCGCGCTGCTTGTCGTTACATCAAACAGATTTTTATAGGAGGACTCATGGGAAAGTACAAGGAAATCCAGATTGAAGTCAGCGATGAGGTGTATTCGGCGCTGGAGCAGCTGGCGGATGATCTGAATAAAGCAGAGACGATTATCCTAAACAGAACCGGAAAACAGGAACTGATCGGTCAGAGAAGTATGACTGTGGAGCATATCGCACTTCTGGCAATCGAAACATATGTTCACAATATCGAGAAAAGAAAATGCCAGAAACCGGATCCGCTTGGATATACAGAGTAGGGGGAGAAAAATGCAAGAGCTTGCAATCGTAGTAAAAACGACAGACGAACAGGAGGAACGTCTTGAAAGACTTCTTCCTTGGCACCAGAAACACGTGGAAGAGGATGGAAGCTATCCGCATAGCAACTGGAACGAAAGCGATATGCTGGAATGCCTGGTAAACATCCATGCAAAAGAACTGGTTGAGTTCCTTCTGTGGGAAGAGGAGCGCCGCCAGGGAATTATTCCGGAAAAGGAAAAGGGCCAGGCATAAAAACCTGACCCTAAACCGTATACGAATCTGTGACAAGATCAGTATACGGCATACGGCGGAGAAAGTCAAGTTTTACAAGGGTTTAGCCGCCGTTTAGTCACTCGTTACAGTCATTAAACTTAGGCAGGGTGTAGAATGTCGTATTTGAGAAATAGCTGTTATCTCCCGTATTGCATCGAAGTAGAAGAAGTACATTCGAATAGGTATGGGAAGAGAGGATATAAGAGGGCACCGAGGAAGGAGCCGACCAGGGAAGAGATAGCAGAGGCGAATGAGCGCCGCCGCATTAAGAAGCTCTACCGAATCATAGCCACGAATTTTGATTTCGGAGATTATCACGCAGTCCTGACTTACCGGAAGGATGAGAGACCGACACCGGAACAGGCAAAGAAGATTCTTCGAACACTTCTCCAGAACCTGAGAAAAGCGTACCAGAAAAGAGGGGAACCGCTCCATTACATCATAGTAACCGAATATGAGCGGGCTGCCATCCATCATCATTTGATAATCAATGAGATTGGAGACACGATCAAGATTCTCAAAAAGCTGTGGCCGTATGGGGGAACACATTTCACGCCCATCTATGAGGCAGGAGAAGTGAAGGAGCTGGCGGCGTATCTCATCAAAGAAACTCAGAAGAGCTTTCGGAAAAAGGACAACCCCAACAAGCTGGCGTATTCGTGCAGTCGGAACCTGAAAAAGCCGGTAGTTAAAACCAAGGTTATCAAGGCAAATACCTGGCGAAAAGAACCGGTGCCGCCCGCTGGCTACATGATCCGGCGTGGCGATATCGTGACCGGAATCAATGCCCTGGGCTATCCCTACCGGTATTACACGATGGTCCGCATCACTGCCGGGAAAGGAGAGGGCTGGATAAAGCCAAGGAAATATGCACCTGAATCGAGAGGAGTACCGCCTGATTAAGCGGATGAGCCGCGGGGAATTACAGGACTACCTGGAAGAAGTTTCCAGAGAACCGGAGAAAGAAGCGATTCGCAAGGAGGCGCTGCTGGATGCAAGGGAGTCACTGGAAAAGGCGATTGATATCAAAGGATTAGGACCGATGCGGAAAGCAGAGATCCGGAAAAAATATAAAAAAGCAATGGAGGAAAAGGAGCATGGAAGAAAAACGGGAACTGCCGGAGGGTGTTGAAGAAGAAATGGGCGCGTGTATCTTTTGCGGCCAGACGTACATGTTTGCGAATGTTGGACTCGGTACGGAGCAGTTGAACGAAGCAGCGACGGAGAGATGCACCTGCGAGGAAGCAAAGAACTGGCAGGTGCAGCGGAAACGTGCGGAGAAGGTTCGTAAGAAAACAGAAAGAATCTTTGCTAATGATAAGTGTCTGAATTTTATGCTGACGTCGGCGAATATGATCTTGTCCGGAGGACTGGATAAGGTAACGGTAAAAATGAATGATGGAACCGTGGGAACCATCGCGTTGACAAAAAAAGGCAGTATCAAGATCCAGCGCAGCAAGACGAACCAGGACGCAGCGGAGGGATAAGATGTATGAGGTAACCGTAAAAATTGGCGGAAATGCCAGTAAATACTGGGCGTCACTGGAATTTGACGATGCCAAGGGGAAGACTCATCGAAAAGAGATTGCCAGGGAGCGCAGCGCCACGAAATCAAGCAATACGCTGCAGGCGCTGATTGACGCCCTCGGCATTCTTCGGAACCCATGCGTATTAACAATCTACACCGAAGACGATGCCCTGGCAGCAGCCTGGTCGAACGGATGGGTCAACACCTGG
>ERZ773108.707-NODE-707-length-36170-cov-4.941963_pt1 | contig 36170 bp, 36 predicted proteins | sample MGYA00580570_ERZ773108 | MGnify/ENA primary metagenome ERZ773108 (study PRJEB29015, sample SAMEA2737840) | human gut metagenome | biome: human gut; feature: human-associated habitat; material: faeces | place: China | collected 2012 ...
ATCAAAGTGAAATAGATAACATGAAAAATCAGGAATTGTCTATACGCCGGATGCGGCACGATATGAAAAATCATTGTATTGCAATAGGAGAACTGGCAAAGCAAAAAGATGACGACAAAATTCTGCAGTATTTGCAGGAAATGCTGCAGGAAATGGAGACAAAACAGGTTTGGCTTCAGACAGGAAATATTGTGATTGATGGTTTTGTCAATTATAAATTTACTCAGGCAGAAAACCATGGCATACATTGTCAGGCAGAAGCAAAAATTCCAAGAGATCTTCCTTTGGATGAATTTGCGTATGCCAGTATTTTAGGAAACTTACTGGATAATGCCATGGAAGCTGCGGTACAGGCGAGTGATCCGGAGATTCGTTTGCTGTTAAGATATGATAAAAATGTATTAAGACTGCAGATTAACAATACATATCAGGGGGAAATAAAAAAACAGAAAGGAGAGCTTGTCACTCAAAAGCAGGGTAAAAAACATCATGGATATGGACTTAATAGTGTAAAAAGAGCTGTAGAACGATGTCACGGGCAGATAAAAACAGAATATGTAGAAGGTAGATTTTCTGTTCTTGCGGTGCTGCCTGTCATGGGAAACAGGGAAGAATAAGAGAATGGAAAAGCTGGCAAAAAGGATTGTAGACCGACTGATCATAAAGGGATATGTGGTAGAAAAGCAGAGAAATATATATGAATATGGTGTGCGGCAGATGATCATGTATTTTGGTGATCTGGTTGGTATCCTTATCATAGGAATGTATGAAAATGCTGTATGGGAAACACTGGGGATTGCAGTATTATTTATGTTGCTGCAAAGATATGCAGGAAGTTACCATGCACCGGTACGATGGTTATGCTATGTGGGAAGCATGGTAATGATCATAGCTAGTGTAGAGGGATATTTGACACTGCTGGATCAGGAAATAAACATTTGGTTTCTGTTTATATTAGCCGGAGGCATTGTATTTTTGTCGCCGGTAGAAAATAAAAATAAGCCATTGGATGAAAAGGAAAAAAAAGTATATAAAAGAAAATGTATACAGATATGTGTCATATATATTATTATAAGCGTTGCTTCTAAAATATTATCAATAAATGAAGTTATTAATATGATAGTAATTATATTTATTGATGTTATTCTTCTACAGATTGCGGGAAAAATAATACGATATACACCCAATAAATAAATTCATAACAATAAAAGCCCAATTCACAACATTGGGCTTTTATTGTTATGAATTTGTTGCATAATGAACGTAGTAACAATGCAATCGAAAAAATGAACAAAAGAGAAATGGAGGGAGACGATGAAGTATTTAAAAGAACAACACAAAAAAGTGTCATTAGGAAAAATTGTTGCGACAATGGCTTTGGCAATCGCAACGGTTACAGCTAACTCAACATGTGCATTATGGATTTACGAGGATAAGGGGAGTCAGGAACTAAAGGAGTTGAGGAAATTTTAGATAAAATATGGAAAATACAAATGAATTATATGAAATAATTGAAAATCTAAGTCCGACTAAGTTAAATAAAAAAATTGATGATAATACAAATATAATGGAAGATTTGCATTTTGATTCTATTGCAATAGTAGAGTTTTTTGTTGAAATCGAAAGAAAATATGGTGTAGATTTTACAGAACTTCCTGACTTTTTGGACAGAATAAGTTGTGTGAAATATATTCAAAGGGGAATTGATGAATTAATTTTAAAAAACAGAAGCTCAGCAAATTCAGGAATGAAAGAACAGAAAGGATAAAAGAGTGAAAAAACGAATATTTAAAATAGGTTGTATAGGTATAATAATTATGAATTTGGCATTAACAAATCCGGCGGTTTCATATGCGGCGGGACAACTAAATGGAAAATATGGAAAGACACATGTTTTTGTAGATACGGATTTGGCAAGTTGTTCGGTTGAATTTTATGGAACATTGCAGGAGAAGTATACAACGGATGGTTTGAATGCATTATTCTACAGGAGAAGTATATGTTTATATATGAAAAGATGGGGCAAGGCATCAAAAAATGTTTCTGTAGACATTACCGGGATTTCACATGTTGATGCATCAGGAAATAAGCTTACAACATTTAAAAATTGGAAAAAAGAAGATTATATTATTGATTCGACCCATGAGGTGGTAACGTGCAGTTATAATGACAGGCAGGTGAAATATTCTCGCAAGAATGGAAATAAATTAAAGGTTACATATGTAATTGGAGGCTCAAGCTTTGTAGGTAAGGCAATTCAGGCTAATTCTTTTCAAATGAGCTTGAATCTTTATAAATAGAGACTACAGTATCAATAATATTAAAAAATTTTATAGGAGGATAAAATTATGAAAAAGTCAACTATATTTATAGCGTCATGTGGGGTAGCATTGTTGGTTGCGATTACAGGAGGATTGTTTGTAAAGAATACAAAGTCAGAGTCTTTGTATGACGATGCAGGAAAACAACTTGAGGAATATGTAAATACCAAAGACAATAGTGCTGTTGCAACAGGAAAAAACATTAAAGTAACATTTGCTGAATTACAGTTAAGAGGAAAAGTGCAAAAGTATTTGGGGGATGAAGAGGATTATGATGCAATTTTAAATGATTTAATAGAAGAGAAGGTGCTTTATTATAATGCTGCTCAGGCAGGAATTAAAGAGGACGAGGCAGATGCACGACAGCAGGTAGATGATATGAAAAAAATGGTGGAGGAAGGAGCGAGTGGTGCAGAACAGGTAAAAAGTATTTTGGCACAGTTTGATGATGAAAATGACTATTGGGATTATGTTAAAGAAAGAATTATGATAAAAGGAATGATCCAGGAATACAAAGAAACTCTGGAGAAAAAAGCAGATGATAAAGGTTCGAAGAAGAGTGTTGCACAGGAAATAAAAAATATGGTATCGGAACAGAATGTAAATATAAACAGTGAGCTTTTTGATAAAGCAAAGGCATCAGAAAATTAAAGGCATATGCTGTAAACTAAGACTTTCAATATTCATAGGGGGCGAGAATGTCATTTTTAATGGGACGGAGATTTGAAGTTTAGATAAAGGGAAAACGATAAATGAAAAAAGAAGAAATGGTGCAATATGCGTATAAGAACACACAGTTTTATAATAAAAAATATCAAAATGTAAAACAGGGATCAGAATGGGAAGAATTACCAATATCAACAAAAGCAGAGATTGCTCATGCAGGAATATCAATTATATCACGGCAATATTTTTCGGAAATTGGAGGAGATAAAATTCTAAAAGAATTTACCTCCGGGTCGTGTGGGGAGAGCTTAGAACTATATACAAGTCTGGCGGAGCAAAATACAGAAGCAATACCGTTGTGGAATTATCGAAAAAAATATTATGGAATATTCCCGTCTGATCCGTTTTGCTTTTTCTTTACCGCGCATATATCCGATGAAAATGTACCATATAAATATATTAAAAAAGGAATGGGAATATCAAAGGAATATTTATGTGAGGCAAATATTTCACAAATATATCAGGCAATAAGTTCTTTCCAGCCTAAATGGCTGCTTTTGCAGCCAAGTATTGCAATGACATTGGCAAGATATGTTGTAGAATCAGGCGTACCTGTGATTTCCTCAATGAAATATATAGAAGTAACAGGAGAGGTCCTTTCTGAAAGAGAAAGATTATTTATAGAGAATGTCTTCGAGGTAAATATTGCAAGCCAATATGGATGTAATGAGGTGGGGAGTATAGCATATCAATGTCCCTATGGAAATCATCATATCATGAAGGATAATGTTTTTGTGGAGACTACATGTAACAATGAAATAATTGTAACATCAAGGCATAATAAAATTATGCCTTTTATTAGATATAATATAGGTGATATTGGATATATTGAAAATTCGACTTGTGTATGTGGTAATGATTCGGCAATACTTAGATTACAAGGCACACGAAAGGACGATAAGGTTTTGCTTGAGTCAGGAGAAATAATCTCGGCAAATATCTTTCGACAAATATTTTTTAAAACAGCCGAGATAATTGATGGGAGAATTTATCAGTATGGCGTTGTGCAGACGGGAACTTCTGAGTTTGAGATTTCTTTTGCAACAAATGAAACGCCTGAAAATATAGAAAGAATATTTGAAATGTGTGTATCAGAAACGATTTTGAAAGGATCAATATTTAAATATCATTATTATACATATATGTTTCCGAACAAAAAAACAGGAAAACTAAAGTTTTTCACAAATTTATTATTATAGAAAATTTAGAAAGGAAAAAATTGATATGTTAAAACAAAAATTGTATGTAATAGGAGCCGTTATATTATTAATATTTGCACAACATGGATTAAGAGTAGTTAATGTATTTGCCCAAAATAATTATGAAGAAGTTGAAAGCAATGATCCAAGAAGTATAGTGCGTCAAGAATTGAACGTAATACAAACTTTGGCAGAGCAAGCAGATGATTATGCTAAAACAAATTATTTGGATGCATTAAAAATACTGAAAGAAGATGAACAAGTTGATTATTATGAAGATAAAACAGATTTGTTGAGACCTTTTGTTGTTTGTGACATAGAACATATTAATCAGTATGAACAATTTTATTATCCGATAGAATTTAATGAGGAGATAATTGCGGTGGCTCAGGTGATTAAGGTTGATTCGGAGTGGAGTATGGCTGTACAAACATATATGAATAAATTTCTTAATGAAATTGATTATGTCCATGATAATAATTGGTTGTTTCTGTCGAGTGGTCAGTTTTTGGAGGCATTTAATGAAAAAAAGATAAAAATGTATTATGGAAATGAATCACAAGTAATAAGTCAATTAAGTGTTGAAGATAAAGTAAATATAATAGATAATAAACTGAAAAATATTTGCAGATATAAAATAATAAGAGAAAATAAATCTTATGAATTTAGTTATCTTCCGTCGTATAAATATAATACGGATAATAATGTGTTATGTGATGTGTCAGGATATTATGCACCACAAAATGGGTTACCTATTTGTTGGGCGGCAGGTATTGCAACAACATATAACTACAAAAATGGAACAAAAGTTTCTGCAAAAGATGTATGTAATAAGGTAGGTCATAGTTACACAGGAGAAATTGATACTAATGTTATTGATAGTGCATTTCACCGATATAATTTAAATTATAATTACACCCCCTATTCAATTACATTTAATTCATTAAAAAAACATTTAAAAAATGCATATTTAGTTCCAGTTGGAATAACATTTTCAAACAAAAGTCATGTTGATGTAATAATTGGTGTTAGTGTTAAGAATGAAAAAAAGTGGTTGTCTGTATATGATCCCAACATAAATAAATCTTTTGTTGTTGAATACCAAGGAAGTAATACGGTGTTTGTTAGTCCAGAAACCTTTGCGTTTAGTTGGATTGGAACTTTTAGGTATTACAAGTAGAAGGAGGGGGGAGTATAGTGAAAAAGAGGAGGACACAGTTTATAAAAATACTGGTGGGAATTAATGCAGTAATATTATTAATGAGGAGTGGTATTGTTGGCAGTATTATGTATTGGACCGGTTGGGAAAAGAGTCATATTAAAATCGATATTCAGGAAGTATACGACATGAAAAAGGTGCCCTATGGAGGATATTTTCCGACTCTTCAGGTGTCGTCTGCAAAGGGAAAGACAATTTTGGTCACGGCCACCAGAGGGAAGGTGCTTAACGTGACAAAATGTCAGAAGAGAATGCAGGCAGGAGAAAAAGTAATGCCGCTTCATTTCCATGCATTCAGCAAAGGGAATGCGTCCTTCTGGTGGGGAAGTGACAGCAAAAAATGGTGGAATAGCAATGATACATATTCTATCTATGTGACCGTACAAAAATATGGTGTTGTTTTGGAGCGGCGTAGATTTTCGGTTAAGAAATATAAGGATAAAATATATCTGATTAAGGGAAAAGATGTCACGAAAACAGAGGAAACCGGAGCATTGATCGTTGACCGGCGAAAGGATGTGCAACGAATTACAGGTACTTACGGAGGGGAAACGTGGAAAACATTAAAGCTTGATTTTAATCAGTTGAAAAGAAATGCAGCTCCTGATTTTGAAATTGCCGGAGGGGCATTTCGAAATTGCTATGAGTTGAAAAATATTGTAATAGAAAACTGGGATGATGAAATTCCCCTTTCGATTAATAAAAAAGCATTTTTAAATTGCTCCAATGATCTGACGGTATATTGTCCAAAACAGACGAAGCTGCAAAAAAGACTTCAAGAGCTGGGCATTTATTGGAAAGAATATCGGAAAGAAGATTGGGAAAAGATACAGGGTTCCCCATATGTTCTAATGAGTACGGTATATGAAGTATATAATCATGGAACATTAGGGACAGAGGTAAAATTGCCGGCAGTTACGAAGAAGGTTGAAGAGGGAGCGTTTTCAGATATTCATATGAAAAAGAAGATTACTATTTATGGAAAAAAGGGAAGAACTGCTGAGAGAGAATAAATAGATTTTTATATAAATGGAGAGGTGCTGGAAAGTATGGAATATAAGATTAGTATGAACGACTTACCCTGGGATGAAAAAACATGGGAAAAATTTTGTAAATTTGCCAGAAAAAAGCATCGTTGGCTGGAATTTACGGAAGAAAAAACTGTCAATATATGCAATAAAACAAACTTTACGGAATATGAAGCAAATATAATTGTTAGAGGATTGTTGGACGAATTTCTGGATAAAAACTTTCCATTAAAAAGATATATTCCTCCTCAAATAAGTACTAAGAAATTACCAATTACAACAAATGTTATATCGGATACATATTTGTTTTTAAGCTTAAAATTAGCAATGTTACAATCAAATGAAAAATCCTGTGAAACATTGGATCAGTATTTTTTAGATATAAAAATGAATTATGCACCGTCTTTTTGGCATTTTTATGATTTTGATGAAGCTTTAATGAATATGGTGGATATCAGAGGAATATCATATTGTGACATTATGCCTGGAGAAATATGCGGCATCATTAGAGGGATTTTAGAAGATGGCCAATATGCGACGATCCATTTAGATGAATTTTATCTTACGGAAAAGGAATCATTCGATACGCTGCATTTGGTCAGAGAAAATTTAGTATATGGATTTGATGATACTAAAAAAGTTTTTCTTGTTTATGGGTTTGGAAAAAGGGAAAAAATGGAAACTTTTGAAGTGTCATATGATGACTTTTTGTTTTCATTTGAAAAGGGAAGAAGATTTTATTTTAGCGGTGCAGGATACTTAAAAATGGAATGGTGTTATCCGGTGACCCGGATTGTAATAAAGGATTGTGACAGATTTCAATTAACAGAAAAATATTTATTAAAGAAAATGCAGGAATTTTTGTATCCTGAGAAATCTAAAGATGTAAATGGAGAAATACAAATATATGGTTCAAATGTTTATAAATGGATAATAGAAGAATTACAGGGAATATCGAACAGGGAAACGATTGATTACCGTACATTTCATTTATTATATGAGCATAAAAGAAATGTTTATCGATGTTTAGATAAACTAAAATATGATGAGTTATCGGAAAATACAAAGAAATATATGAAAGAATACGAGACAGTTGTAAAAAAATTTAACCGGATTAGAATAATATATATGTGCGAGGCGGGAATCAGTACAGAGGAAATACGAAAAAACAAAATACATCAAACATACAGTTTGGGCGACGATTTTGTACATAAATTTGTGCATGGCTGTAAATTTTGAATTAGAAATAATTAAAGCAATGTTAAACTAAATAATATTACCAGGTTACAGGAGAAATCAAATGAGTGGATCAGTGATTAACAAAACTGTGATACGCAGAGAGATTATACATATAAACAGAATATATTCAGAGACAGCCTCTCGGAAAAAGCTGATTTTGCTGGTCAGTGACAATTCTATGGAGGCTGTTTCGTTATACTGCTATCACATGAAAAAGAGAAATACCGTGTTTTTCGTAGGAAACACAAAGAAAGCTCCCGATATAGCGGCATTGATAGATCATTTTATGCCGGATGAGATATTTCTGGATCGGAAGAAAATGAGAGATGTGGAGTCAGAGCCTGCTTTGTATGAGGAAATAGAGGAAAATTATCAGACCGGTTCTCCGTATTACCAGTATGTGAGACTGCAAAGGAGACAGGAAATTAAGGATGTATTATATGATGATCTGGCATTGCTCATGGTGACCTCGGGCAGTGTTGGAAATGGAAAGATTGTGGCGTTATCTTATGATAATCTTCGAAGTAATGCGCAGGCGATTATTGAATCATTGGAAATTGATGAGAATGAAAGGGCAGGAGTGATGCTTCCGGTGTCATATGTGTATGGGTTGTCAGTGGTAAATAGTCATTTACTGGCGGATGCAGAACTTTTGCTGCCGCAAGGTAATATGTTTCAGAGTGGATACTGGGATTTTTTGGAAGAATGCAGGGTGACCTCTTTTTGCGGGGTTCCATATACCTATGAGATTTTAGACTATTTAAGAATTTTATCCAGACCCTGGAAGGAATTAAGGCTTCTGACGCAGGCGGGAGGAGCTATGAGCCGCGAAATGAAACAGAAGCTGTTGGAGTGGATTTGTGACAGGAGGCAGAGAGGGATCACGACACATTTGGCAATTATGTATGGTCAGACGGAGGCAACAGCAAGAATGAGCGCATTCTTTTTAGATCAGCATCCGGATAAGATGGATAGTGTAGGAAGGGCAATTTCCGGTGGAGCTTTTCAGATAAAAAATAAAGATCATGCAGGAGAAGGAGACATTTATTATCGCGGTGCGAATGTGTATCTGGGGTATGTGAAAGAAAGGTCAGATTTGACGGAGAATGCGGATGTATGGAGACAGAATACCGATCTTTTAGATACCGGGGATGTGGGAAAACTTGACGAAAAAGGATATCTTTATATTACCGGTAGAAAAAAGAGGTTTATAAAATGCAATGGAATACGGATAAGTCTGGATGAACTGGAGAGAAGTATAGAAATTAAATGGGCAGTTCCGGTGGTATGTGTTTCAAGGGTTTCAGACGAACAGATTTTGCTGTTTATTCGGATTCAGGATTTTAGAAATATTGATATAATGGAATTGACAGATTATCTGCGGCAGCTTGGGATTCGAAAGGAACAGTGTCGGATTCGGAAGATTCCGGCATTTCATTATTGTGATAATGGAAAGCTTGATTATGCCAGTTTCAAATAAGAGGAGACGTGCATGGAATTTGAAAATAATGGGTTAAAAAACAGCATTGCCGGAACCCTGCGGCTTGTCGGAATATTGATGTCAGGGGCGTGGAACGATAAATATAAGCAGCCAAAGTTTGTGGAAAATGCGGCACAGGAAGATTTTTATCAGAGGCTGTTGCAAAGGATTGACCGGGGGGAAATCAATGAGGCAGAAAATGAGCTGCTTGCGTATATGGACGAGGAAAAGGGAGTAACTAAAGAGGTATTAAAAGATAACGGGACAATAAATAATATAATACTAAATATGGGACTTAGTGTGTATGGGCATATAAATGAAAAAGAGGATGTTTTTTTGGAACAGAATAATTACTGCCGGCAAGAAATTGAAGAGGGAATACGGGGACTGCTGATGAGGTTCGGTGTCAGTGTTCCTGCAGATAGCTGGTTTTAGGAATCCTCAGGATAAGTTGTAGTTAATTTTACATGCAACATTCTGGAAATAAAAGACACATATCTATAACCGATGTTTACAGATGTGATGGGAAGGCAGGATATGTGAATGAAAAAGATGCCCTTTGGAGGATATTATCCGACCTTTCAGGTGTCATCCGCAGAAGGGAAGACAATTTTGATCACGACTACCAGGGGAAATGTGCTTAACGTGACAAAAGATGAGAAGAGAATGCAGGCGGGAGAAAAAGTAATGCCGCTTCGTTCCTATGGATTTAGTAAGAGGAGAAATATCACGAAACAGAAGAAACAGGGGCATTTCGAAATTGCTATGAGTTGAAGAATATTGTAATAGAAAACTGGGATGATGAAATTCCCCTTTCGATTGATAAAGAGGCATTTTTAAATTGCGCCAATGACCTGACGGTATACTGTCCAAAGCAGACGAAGCTGCAAAAAAGACTTCAGGAGCTGGGTGTTCGCTGGAAGGAATATCGCAAAGAAGATTGCAAAGAAGATTGGGAAAAGATACAGGGCTCCCCATATGTCCTGATGAGTACGGTATATGAGGTATATAATCACGGAACATTAGGGACGGAGGTAAAACTGCCGGCAGTTACGAAGAAGGTCGAGGAGGGGGCATTTTCGGACTGCAGCAATAGTATCAAAATAATTCATTGAAACGACCGTATAAATAGATTATATTATTAATATAGAAACTGATGTATTGCATAATATTATCGGAGGTCAGGATGGAGAGAAAAAAAGGAAAAGGAATAGCTGCAATTTGTATCGCAGTGGCGGCAGTAATATGTGTTTATAATGGTGTGAGTTATTTTCAGAAAAAACAGTGCGCAGACAATCCTTATAAGGAATATGCGGCAAAGGAAAAAAGCCGGAAAGCGGGGAGTTTTGAATACACATACAGAACCAGCGCAGAGGGGGTGTGGATTACAAAGATCACTCCATCTGATGAAGATATTTCCGTATTAAAAATTCCTTCAAAACTGGCAGGGAAAAAGGTGGTCCGGCTGGGAAACGGCAATGGTAATTTTAAACAGGAAGATACCTCGGACACTATGTGGGAAGCAGAAAACTGGAGCAATATATTTGGTGAAAAATGCTCAGAGGATTCCACCGTGGAGAATATCATAATTGAGCCCAAAGATGTGTATGACCGGGTGGCACAGATTGAGGAAATAGATGTTCCGGATACGGTTCAGTGGATTGATCTGGGATTGTTTGCATATGTGCAAAACGGAAAGGTGCTTCGTTTGCCGGCAGGTCTTAAAACAAAGCTGGAGGATGCGGACTTAACCGGAGTGACATGGAAGGAGGTTTCCTTTTCGGGAGAAAATAAAAACTATAAGATTGTAGATGGATTTCTGTGTTCCCAGGATGGGAAAACAGTATACGGACTTTTGGAGGAAAGAGAAAAGACCACTATTCCGGACGGAACAGAAACTATCTCCAAAAAGGGAGATTACTTTGGAACAAAGGAAATGCAGATTCCGGCAAGTGTTACGAAGATTGAAGCAGCAGGTAAATATGGGAATCATAACTTTACGGAAGCCAGCGTGCGGATTGCAAAGGATAATCCGAAATATGCAGAGAAAAACGGTTCAATCTATGATAAAAATTCAGGCGAACTGGTGGCTGCGCATATTGACAATGGCGTGATCAATATACCGGATACCATAAAAAGGATTTTTTGTCCGTGGTATATTGGTGACACAACGACTTTTCGGAAAATGGTGATTCCAAAGAGTGTAACATTTATGCATACAAAAAGCGGTAATGATGTACGGAATAATCCAGCCGGACATACCGGTACAACATATGTCTTTGAGGGCAGAACGCCGTTACATCTGGTATCGGGAGTTTGTCTGTTTGAGGAGAAAGATACGATTGTTGTTCCGAAAGGATGTAAGAAAGAGTATCAGGAAAAATGGAGAGGTAATATCAGCAGGCTACATCATAAAATTTCGTGGGAAGAAAAATAAAATTTTGTAATAATAAGGAGGACAATATGAGATCAAAATTAATGGGGACTATGGCAGCACTATCTCTTGCCGTGCTATTGACTGCATGCGGAAACAACGGTCAGGATGCAGGATCGTCCAAAAAGGAGCCGGTACAAACAACAGAATCTGCAGATAAGACAGCAGAGCAGTCCGGAGATGAAATTGCAGACCTGCTTGGAAAGACATTGATTCCGGACGGGGAGAGAGATTATTATCAGAATTATTTCACAAAGAAATATGACAAGGTACGAAGGGATGATATTTCGGATTGGAAGGATTCTGACGGAAATTGGTGTTATCCGAAGGGATATGAGATTCAGTGGATGCCATCCGATGACGAATTGATGGCGTCACAGCAGTTTCCACAGGAATTGTTGGAGGACATGAGTACCGGGGAGTTGTATCAGTTTATCCGGAAAGCTCATGGTTTTTGGGCACAGTCTGCATTTGACAATTATGCTCAGATGTTAAGCTACTATTATTGTCGTTATAATTTTATTGCAGAGCTTATGAGGAGACAGGACTGTGCAGAGGTAATTCATACATATTATGAAAAGACTTCGGAGGACGATAAGAAGCAGTATTCCAAGATGGCTTCCCGTCAATTTTCCGACGGGAAAAAGCTGGAGAAGCAGGAGCAGTTTCAGTTATTGGAGGGGTTGGAGTGGTTCTTTCAGTATAAGGAGGGAAAGTCTGTGCCGGATGACCTTACATTTGGAATGCAGTTGATTTCGACAAGTAAGTAATACAATCAGAAGAATGTGTGGGATATAGCGGCATGGATAGATCGTTATGGGAGTATCGCATTCCCTTTCTATTGCATTTTTCCCATATCATTTTTCTTTGATAAAGTAAGTGGCATTCCTCCATACATTGCATATTCTTCATAAGCCTCTGATTTGTCACCGCCAACAAAGTTGTAATACTCTTTAAAGGAAAGCGGATATATTTTGACAGCTCTGCCGGATCACGGTATTGCGTAAACATATCGTCATCAAGAGGAATTTAAAGGATCTGATCTTCATTAATTCCCTGTGAAATTAGATAATCATGATAGAGATAGAATAGTAAATAGCTTTTGCCATATCTTTTGATACCGGTTATCACCTTAATGAGACCGTTCTCTTTTTTGTCGATCAATCTTTGTAAATAAGTGTCTCTTTTTATCTCGTTCATGATTTAACTGCCTTTCGTTTAAAACTTAGGGGCATTTTCTCCTGACTTTTAAATGAAAAGACAGATTGTGTGCCGGTTTTATAAAAAATTCAACATCACATGCAACATTTTGAAAACAAAAGACACATATCCATGTGTGAAGTGCAAGGTGGTGGCATTGTAAAAAATCTGTTTTTTGCAACATTTGAGGTAAAACGGTGTCTATATAAGTAGGGGGGATTAGATGAGGAGAGATTGTCTATTTATATGTAAGCGGAGAAATTTTGCTGCTTTGTTTATAGTAATCGTGATGTGTGCTGCCAGTATACATGGGATGGCAAATAACAGTGTCAAAGCGGAAGAAACTATAGATGAGCCTATCAGAGAAGAAACGGTGAGTGAACTTCAAAAGCTGGAAGGGAAGCTGACAGTAAAGAACGAAGCTGCCGAGAGAGCCGGGTTGCAGGAAGCTGTAGAGGAGCAGGCGGCCGGAAAGAAAAGCAGCATTTCTTTACAGGAAGCATATCAGGTGAAATTATTAAAGAATTTCTGGCTGACCGGGTATCTGGAGGGCGGAGAGCTGGCTGATCATGTGTCCGGCAAGATTCAATGGAAGGTACCATATCAACAGCATAATGGGGAAGCCGGGATTATGACATTTGCTCTTCGGGAGCATGCTTATGTCCGGCTGGGGGAATCCTCCGGGGAGAAGCAGGAACAAATACCGGCACCGAAAAAAGAGATCGCCCGGATCATTGCAAAGGCCGGGATTACATCGGAGGATATTGATAAAGCAGAGTATTATTATTCTCAAATGTACAGTCTGGTTCTTATTGATATAAAAACACAAGACAGAGAGTTTGTTATTCCATATGCGGAATTCCCGGAAAAAATGAAGTCAACAGATCAGGGAGAGCAGATCCTGAATGGGCAGATATATGAGATTTCCGACTTTATGAATGAAATGAATCAGATTTTTGATGAGAAATATTTACAGGACCATCCGGAGGAAGTAACAGGGATGTATTATCGGAGGGATACGATGGCAAAAAAGAAATGGGTTATAGTAGGAATCTTTGGAGTGGTTGTTTTATTTTTTGTAGTAAATATCCTGACCATGAAAGGATATTGCTACACTGTCAGCTATCCGGGAGGGGAAATGATTTTCCTGAAGAATGGAAAATGCTATGTTGGTCTTCCCGGTTCGGAGAAACGTTCAAAGCTTACCGGCAGAAGTTATGACGGACGTCCCACAAGTCTTTCGGATGCGGATGAGGTCGAGGATACCTATTCCACATTTCTTGGGACTATTGTCTCGGTGGACAAGGGACGATGGATCGGTGTGCATTGCATCAACCGTTATTTCCTGATACAATGCAGTGGATATGACAAACCGGACAATAAGAAATTTGATTTTTATCAATATATCTTGGGAAAACCGTATTTTGTGTTTAAAAATAATGGAGAGAAGGATGACTATCCACAGGAATTTATTGAGAAATCAAAGGAAAGTAATCTAGGCTTGCCGGTTCAGAAATAAAATAAAAATATGTTTTATAAATTTAGGCTCTGTGGTTTTGTTGACTGCAGAGCTTAGGAAAGGTTCGTATTATGATACAACATCCCATAGCACCGGTTTACGATGAGCATTCTAATATTTTAATTCTGGGAAGCTTTCCCTCTGTGAAATCCAGAGAGCAGGGCTTTTTTTACGGTCATCCACAAAATCGTTTCTGGCGGGTACTCGCTGCGGTGTATGGAAATCAGGTGCCACAGACTGTTGAGGAAAAGAAAGTATTTTTACTGCAGAGTGGTGTGGCGGTCTGGGATGTGATCGCATCCTGTGAAATTCAGGGGTCGGCAGACAGCAGCATTAAGGACGTAGTACCGACAGATCTGAGCGGGATTCTGGCGCAGGCACCGGTTCGTCGGATCTATGTCAACGGGAAAAAGGCGCAGCAGTTGTATCGGAAATATCAGCAAAAACAGACGGGGATCGAGGCGGTCTGCCTGCCGTCTACCAGTCCTGCCAATGCCGCCTGGAGTCTGGATCGGCTTGTGGAGGCATGGCAGGTGATACGGGAGTGATTTCTCATTTCGGCGAACAGACTGCTCCGCATCATCTATATTTTTCCTCTTGACACAGACCTGAGGCAAGTGTATTATAATAGAACAAATGTTCGGAATATATGTTTGAGAGGAGATGATAAAATGATCTTTGCGGAGCATGCGTCTCTGGAGGAGAAGCTGCGGATATTATCTGATGCAGCGAAGTATGATGTCGCCTGTACCTCCAGTGGAGTTTCCCGGAAGGGGAAGGATGGACAGATAGGGAACACCAGCGCGGCGGGAATCTGTCACAGCTTCTCAGCGGATGGGAGATGCATTTCTTTGTTGAAGATTTTATTTACCAATGAATGTATCTATAATTGCAAATATTGTATTAACCGTGTGACGAATGATGTTCCCAGAGCGACGTTTACCCCGGAGGAGGTTTGTGAGCTGACGATGGAGTTTTACCGGAGAAATTATATAGAAGGCCTTTTTCTGAGCTCCGGGATCATACAGTCAGCGGATCATACGATGGAGCTGATCTGTCAGACACTTCACGATCTGCGGACGATTCACCGGTTCCATGGCTATATCCACTGCAAGGCGATACCGGGGGCTTCCCCGGAGCTGGTAGAGCTGGCGGGGTGGTATGCGGATCGTATGAGTGTGAATATGGAGCTTCCTACGGCAGATGGTCTGCGTCAGCTTGCTCCCAATAAAGACCGCCGACAGATCCTGACGCCTATGCGCCAGATTCAGTCAGGTATGGAGGAGAGCAGGCAGGCACTTGGGATGAAGGGGGGGAATCGCAGTGCTTACTGGCATACCAGCCGCAGACTGGGGAGAAGCATGCCGGATGGAATCAGCCGCAGGGAGGACGCACCGAAGCTTGCAGGTCTGCAGGACATATCGGGTGCAGCAGGACGGGGAGAAGGGGCCACAAAGCCGAAGGAGCATGGCATATTGGGTAGAGTAGATTATAGCAGGACTACATCGGAGGCGGCGGGATTGACCGAGACATCCGCCAGAGATTGTCAGACACGGGGGATAGGGAAGCAGGGGGGCTTGCAGAAGGAGCCGGAGGCCCGGCAAGGGCAGAACGACAGTAAAGATATTACCGGAGAGACGGCAGGCCGGCAGAGGGCTGTAACGGATGATCTGTACCTCCCTTCTTCTGTCAAAGCCACAGGACTGACACAGTGGCGGCATTATGATACGAACCGCGGATTTGTACCAGCCGGTCAGAGTACACAGATGATCATTGGTGCCGGAGGAGAGAGTGATTATGAGATCATGTCTGTTTCAGAGGCGCTATATCAGAGATTTGATCTGAAGAGAGTGTTTTATTCTGCTTTTATCAATGTGAATCAGGATGCCTCTCTTCCGGCTTTGGAAAGCGGTCCCCCTCTGCGGCGGGAGCATCGGTTGTATCAGGCAGACTTTTTGCTTCGGTATTATGGCTTTGAGGCCGGGGAGTTATTGTCACCGTCCAGACCTAATTTCAATATATTTCTTGATCCGAAATGCGACTGGGCATTGGGACATATGGAGTCTTTTCCGGTAGAGATTAACACCGCGGATTATAATACGCTGCTGCGGGTGCCGGGAATCGGCGTAAAGTCCGCCAGCCGGATCGTGAAAGCGAGAAGGACAGGTTCCCTGGACTACTCTCATCTTAAAAAAATGGGAGTGGTATTAAAGCGGGCTGTGTATTTTATCACATGCAATGGCAGGATGATGTATGACTTTCTGAAGGTAGACGAGGATTTTATCACGAGACGGCTGGTAGGGGAAGAAAAGGAGCTGCAGAGATATTATCAGCAGAGTCAGATTCATTATCAGCAGTTGTCACTGTTTGATTTTGTGGCAGATGCAAATTAGTGTAGCAGATGTTTGGCTTGATTTATGGATTATGAGATAAGCATTGTATTTAGGAATTTGTATGTTTATATCGTTTGTAGTGGTGCAGATGGCAGAGAAATGGAGGTTATCAGGGAACAATGAAGGAGACGAGAATATACCGGTGTGACGATACTCCGGAGGCCATCTTTACGGCGGTTTATGATGCGGGCAAATCTGCATATGGCCACGACCATATCCGGCTGGAGGTAAATATGCCGGAGGCAGAACAGAATTACACATTATTTTCTGAGTATGTGGATGTGGTGCCGGATCCGGATAAGATGACGAAGGTGCTTCGTACCGTCCGGCGTCTGATCTCGCAGCAGGCATATGAATATATTATGGTGGCAGCGGGAAGCCGCCAGCCGGATAAGGCAGACGTGATCTATCATTTTATTGTATATGGTTTTGCGTTGGGCAGTAAGGTGACGGAGGCACTTCACATTCCATGTGTCCAGAGGATATTTGAGATTTACCGTAAAGCAAGGAATGAGGCACACTATTTCCTGGAGTTTATACGGTTTGAGGAAATATCCTGGCAGGACCATCCTGTATTGTATGCGGTGATCGAACCGGAGAATGAGGTCATCGATATGGTTGCAGACCATTTTACAGATCGTCTGAATCCGGAATGGTTCATTGTTTATGACAAAAGTCATGGAAAAGCAGCGTTTCACAATCCCGGCAGAAGATGGTACATGCGCCAGCTGGAGCAGAGGGAACGTCAGGTGTTAGATGAGCTGGAGCATAGTGGTGGTCAGGAGTACGCCGATCTGTGGAAGGCATTTTTTGACAGTATTGCAATTAAGGAACGAGAGAATTCAGGTCTGCAAAGAACCAATCTGCCGTTGCATTATCGGAAGCATATGACAGAGTTTCATTAGGAGTTCACAAAATTTTCACAAAAAATGTTAGCACTCACTCTTGACGAGTGCTAATAAAGGTGGTATAACATATTACAGAACAAGGGAAGAGGTAATTAGGAAGTCAGGAATGACTGGGACTTCATCCTACTTGCTCTGAGAAGAACAGTTCAATAAGGTTTGATTGAAGGAGGAATGACTTATGTTGATGCCTAGTATTTTTGGAGAAAATTTATTTGATGACTTTTTTGATGATTTCGCAAGACCAATGAATGTGATTCATTATGCAAACCCGACACCAAGTGCCATGAAGACCGATGTGAAAGAGACAGATGCCGGTTATGAACTTGATATTGATCTGCCGGGTTATAAGAAGGAAGATGTAAAAGCAGAGCTTAAGGATGGTTATATGACCATTAGTGCCGAGAAGAAATCTGAGGACGGCGAAAAGGATGAGAAGAGCGGTAAGTACCTGCGCCGTGAGAGATATTATGGAAGCTGCAGCCGTAGCTTTTATGTAGGCGAGGATGTGACAGAGGAGGATATTAAAGCGAAGTTTGAGGATGGTATCCTGAAGATCTCTGTTCCAAAGAAAGATCCGCAGCCTGCAGTGGAGCAGACAAAAACCATAGCCATTGAAGGATAAAGATTAAAATAAGTGCAAATAAGTTAAATAAACCATCGCTTTCATATGTGTGCCCCTGTGAGAGTTTTATAACTCCCACAGGGGTTTTTAATTTTTTGCCCCTTACAAATTCTATGTAAGTGAACAATCCCGCAAGTGAGGAGAACCGGAGCTTTTTCGAACCTTTTGCCGAAGTGTTGCGAATTTGTGGTACAATGTGTATAAATGCACCTGTGAGTGAGAAAAAGAGGAGTTTTTTCCGAAGCGTTGTAAATTCACAATAATTAAAAAGGAGAAAATGGAGTATGAAATTTTTGCATTTGGGAGATCTGCATCTGGGAAAGTCTCTGGGAGATTTTGACCTGATCAGGGATCAGAAATATATACTGGATCAGATATTGGAAATTGTAAAAAATCAGTCCGTTGATGCGGTACTGATTGCGGGCGATGTATACGACAGAGCAGTTCCGAGTGAAGCGGCGACAAGGCTGTTGGATTACTTTTTGTGCAGTCTTGCGGAGTCCGGCGTTATGACATTTATGATCAGTGGGAATCATGATTCGGATGAACGTCTGAATTATGGAAGTGATCTGTTTGAAAAGAATCAGATTTATATTTCAGCAAAGTATGAGGGGAACTTGTATAAAAAAACAGTAACGGATGATTATGGGGAGATAGACATTTATCTTCTTCCGTTTGTAAAAGCGTCGCAGGTAAAGCATTTTCTGCCGGATGCCGGGATTGAGAATTATGATGATGCGGTGAGGGAGGTTCTGGAGCAGGCAGAGATTGACAGGACACGCAGAAATGTGATAGTGGCACACCAGTTTGTGACCGGAAAGTCAGAGGAGCCGGTGACCGGTGGATCAGAAGGCGTTGGTGTGCAGAGTGTCGGTCTTGTGGAAAAAATCGGTTATGACTGCTTTGACGCATTTGATTATGTAGCTCTGGGACATATTCATTCGCCTCAGAAAATAGGGAGAGAGGAGGTCCGGTATTCGGGTTCTCCATTAAAATACTCCCTGAGTGAGGTTGCGAACGACAAATCGGTTCCGGTGATCACGATAAAGGAGAAGGACAAAACATCTGTCGAGCTAATTCCGTTAAAGCCTATGAGGGATATGCGTCATATCAAAGGAAAGCTGGAGCAGCTTCTCAAAACAGAAAATGTAATCGAGACGGAGGATTTTATTTACGCAACCCTTACGGATGAGGATATGGTAAATGATGTCATGGGGATTTTTCAACAGATTTATCCCAATACCGTTAAGATTGATTATGATAATTCCCATACGAAACAGATTGAGCAGGTGGACATTTCAAAAATTGCGGAGAACAGATCCTTTGGGGAGCTTATCGGTGATTTTTACAATAAAATTTATGGCTGCGAGATCAGTGAAGAAGAGATGGATATTATGCGAATGGTGGCAAGAGAGGCAGGTGTGATGGATGAAGCCGATTAAATTATTGATCAGTGCGTTTGGACCTTATGCGGACGAAATGCCGGAGATTGATTTCAGACAATTTGAGGATAAAGGACTTTTTCTGATTTCAGGAGATACCGGAGCGGGAAAGACTACGATATTTGATGCCATATGCTTTGCTCTCTATGGAACTACCAGTGGAACATATAGAGATACGAAAAATTTAAGAAGTGAATATGCCGGGGAGGGCACTGACAGTTATGTGGATTTTTATTTTTCTCATCAGGGGAAAGAATACCATGTGAAACGCCAGCCTGCTTATGAGAGACCGAAGAAGCGTGGCACAGGTGTGATCACGGAAAATGAAAAAGCCGTTTTTCAGGAGCAGGGACAGTCACCGGTTGAGGGAGTGAAACAGGTCAATGTTGCAGTGGAGGAGTTGCTGCATATTAATGACAAGCAGTTTAAGCAGATTGCAATGATCGCACAGGGAGAGTTCTGGGAGCTGCTCAATGCAAAAACAGAACAGAGAACAGAGATTCTCCGTACAATTTTTATGACAGATCCATATAAAAATATTGAATACAAGCTGAAGGATCGTATGAATCATAGCTTTGGGATAAAAAATACGGCAGAAAACAGTGTGATCCAGTATTTTGGAGATGCGGTGGCAGAAGAAGAAGGGGAGCTTTCTGAACTTCAGGAAAGAGCGAAGGGATCCGGAAGTGCATGGAATATTGATGAAATGGTGGAGCTGTTAGACAGGCTGACAGATTCAGACAAGGCAAAATATTGTGAGAAACAGGAAGTATTAAAAAGTGCAGAGAGAGACTTAAAAGCATGTCAGGATACTCTGGCTATGGCAAAGACGAATAATGACTTTATTGCCCGGAGAGAAGTACTGAGAAAGGAACAGAAGGAGCTTACAGATCAGAAAGCGGAAATGGAAGCTCTGGAAAAAAGGTTGATGCGCCAGAAGACGGCGACGCGGGGCGTATATCCGGCATATACAACATGGAAGTCCAAAGAGCAGGAGATTCAGAATACGCAGGAGGAAATCCTGTTGAAAATGCAGGGGCTGGAAAAAGCGCAGAATAAAGCGCAGGAATCCACAAAAGTCTGGGAAACTGCACAGAAAAGGCGTCCGGAGGCAGAGAAGCTACAAAAGAAGGCGGACAAGCTTCAGGAGCAAAAATTAAAATATCAGCAGAGAGATGAGTTGTTGACGGAACAGGTGACATTAAAACAAGCGCAGAGAGAGCAGGCGCAGGCGGAGACAGAGCTGAAAGCGCAGGCAAAAGAGCTGGAATGTCAGATCGGGAGTTGGAAAGAACAGGTTGCCTCACAGAAGGAAAAGCCGTCAGAGCTTGCTCTGGCACAAAATGAAAAGGAAAAACTGGATACTCTTTGGAATAATATCGATGATATTTTGGAAGAGCAGCTCCCAAAGTGGGAACAGCAGCAGAAAGATCTGTCCCAAAAACAGGACATATTCTGTGTGGCTCGTGAGAAATATGAAAAGATTCATACGAAAAGAGAGGCGGCAGAGAGGATTCTGGAAAACTGCCGGGCCGGGATTCTGGCAGAGCATCTGGAGGAGGGGCAAAAGTGTCCTGTGTGTGGTTCACAGCATCATCCGGAGCCGGCAAGCCTGCCGGAGCAGTTTATTACAGAGGAGCAGTTTAAGAAGCTGCAAAAGCAGGAAGAAGAGAGGCAGCAGCAAAAGCAGGCGGCAAATACCGAGGCGGAAAAGTCAAAGACGGCGCTGCAGGGACTGGAAGCCCGGCTCCGGGAGAAAATCACCGGCTGTCTGGAACATCCGCTCTTAGACGGGCCGGTACAAGAGGGTACACTGGAGGATATGATAAAGCAGCTTCGGGAAGCGGAGAGTTTTGTGCAGAGAAAGTCACAGGAAAATGAAAATACAAGGACAGCATTAGCCCAGATTTGTGCAGAGCTGGAAAAAACACAGGATCTGCTGGAAAAGGCACAGGGGGAGGACACGGAACGGCTCAAAAATGCGGGGGAGCAGTTAAATACCAGAAAGCAGGAAACACTGACAGCAGTTGCGGAAGTGGAAGCAACCTTAAAAACATTGGCAGAACTGCCATTTGAAGATTGGAAAACGGCAGAGAATGAAGTGAAAAAGGCAGCGCAGGCGGCAGAAGATATTTTAACGGAAATTAGTGAAGCGGAGCGGCAGAAAAAGGAAGCAGATCTGGCGGTGGCTTCATTACATGCATCCCTGACAACGCAGAATGAGACGTTGCAAAACCAGCAAAAGCTGGAGAAAATATATAAAGAACATTTAGAGACGGCAGTGCGGGAACAGAAATTTGCTTCTTTGGATGAAATGCTTTCCTATGTGACGGAGGAAGAGGCGATTGCCGGATCGGAGGAAACGCTCAGCGGGTACCGGCAGAAGTGCAGTACAAATCATACGCAGCTTGAGCAGGCAGAGCGGGATGCGGAGGGGAAAGCATATGTGGATATGGATGCCCTTAACGAGGCGTGTCAGGAGAAGGAAAGGGCGGTGCAGGAGCTTCGCAGAGAGGTCAATGTCATTGAAAACCGCATTAATATCAATACAGAGAAACGGATAAACATCGCAGCACAGAAAGAGACAATGGAGACAGCGGGCAAGGAATATGAGCATTGCCGCAAACTGTATAATTTGGTAAAGGGAACCACGGGAAATGGCAAGATTACATTGGAGCAGTATATTCAGGCGGCGGGCTTTGACGGCATTATTGCAGCGGCGAACCGGCGTCTGCTCCCGATGAGTGACGGGCAGTATGAGCTTTACCGGCAGGATTCTGTGGGCAAAAAAAGCAATAATTTTCTGGATCTGGAGGTGCTTGATAACTATACCGGTCATCGGAGACCGGTGGGAAATCTTTCCGGAGGGGAGAGCTTCAAGGCATCTCTCAGTCTGGCTCTGGGCTTGTCGGATACGGTCTCCTCAAATCTGGGAGGTATTCAGATGGATGCACTGTTTGTGGATGAAGGCTTTGGAACTCTGGACCGCAAATCCATGGATAATGCAATGGACAGTCTGACTGGTCTTTCAAGTGCCAATAAACTGGTGGGCATTATTAGTCATAGAGAGGAACTGATGGAAAATATTCCACAGCAGATCAAGGTAAAAAAGACAAAGGATGGCAGCAGCATTACCATAGAAAACGGCATATAATCGGCATGAAATATGACGAGGGAACATTAAAAAATTTCATTATTTGACAAACACAGGCATAATGTATAAAATAGTAAGGAGCAGCAGCTTGATGCTTCTGTGCAGGATTAGTACATCGGTAGTATATCAGCTTCCCAAGCTGAGGAGGCGGGTTCGACTCCCGTATCCTGCTTGACACGATTCGCAGGATTCTTAGGAGTTCTGCGTTTTTTTAACGAATGGAGGATTATTTCATGGTAATTGAACCAAAGGTAAAAGCATTTATCTGTACTACGGCACATCCGGCGGGATGTCGTGCGGCAGTACAGGCACAGATTGATTATGTAAAGGCACAGCCAAAGACGGAGGGACCGAAAAAGGTGCTGGTGATCGGCTGTTCCATGGGATATGGACTTGCTTCACGTATTGCGGCAGCATATTCATGTGGAGCAGATACACTGGGGATTATTTTTGATAAGCCGGCAAAGGGCAAGAGAACGGCGACGGCAGGCTGGTACAACACGGCAGCATTTGAGGAGATTGCCACGGCAGACGGTCTGTATGCAAAAACTCTGAATGGAGATGCATATTCGGCAGAAATGAAGGAGCAGACCATTGAGACTATTAAAAAGGATCTTGGTCAGGTGGATATGGTGATCTACAGTATTGCGGCACCGCGTAGAACGGCACCGGATGGAGTGACCTACAAGTCTGTTCTCAAGACCACAGGAGAGTCCTATACCAATCGCACCATTGATCTGAGAAACAATCAGCTCATGGAAGCAACAATTGAGCCGGCGACAGACGAGGAGATCCAGAACACCATCAAGGTTATGGGCGGTGAGGACTGGATACTCTGGATCAAAGCATTGAAGGAGGCTGGCGTTCTTGCGGATGGTGCAAAGACCGTGGCATATTCTTATATTGGACCGGAGCTGACCTATCCGATCTACAAGGAAGGCTCTATCGGACAGGCAAAGAAGGATCTTTATGCTTCCGCAGACAAGATCCAGGCAGAGATTGATGGGGTTGAGGCATATGTTTCTGTGAATAAGGCAGTGGTAACACAGTCTAGTGCGGCGATTCCGATCGTGCCTCTTTATCTGGCGATCCTGTTTAAGGTCATGAAGGAGCAGAAGGTGCAGGAGGGCTGTATTGAGCAGATGTACCGTATGATCCATGACCGTCTCTGCAATGGTGGAGCTGTTGTGACGGATGAGAACCGCCTGATCCGTATGGACGATTGGGAGATGGAGCCAAAGGTACAGGAGGCAGTGGCTGAGATCTGGCAGAAGATCGATCAGGACAATCTCGAGGAGGTTACTGATCTGGAGGGATACTGGCAGGAGTTCTATGAGATCTTTGGATTCCGGATCGACGGTGTGGATTACGGTGCCGATGTGGACGCAGATGTACAGATTCCAAGCATAGCAGCAGAGTAGAGAAATAATCGTGCAATTATTTTGATTACGGATTTGCGACACGTCATTATTTATTATAAGGAAAACGGAATAAAATTTAACAGGATGTATGTATGAGATGTTTCGTTACAGAAACAATCATACATACATTTTTTCGTCTCTGGGAAAAAAGTGGAAATCCAACTACAATTATAAAGCGATTACTGGATAATAAATCCAACAAAGTAGAAATGTAGTATAGAAAATATTCCCAAATCACAATAAAAATATTAGAGATATTTCACAAAAAAATATAAAAATATATTAAAATCCTTGTGAAAATAACCAAAAAGGTGTATACTGAAAATAGATGTAAAACATTTTATGCAATCCGCAACGGGTTGGAGCGGAACAAAAGGGGGTCTTGATATGAATAAAGTAATTACTATCAGCAGACAGTATGGCAGCGGGGGGAGAGAAGTTGGACAGAAGCTGGCAGAGCATTACGGGATTCCGTTTTATGACAATGAGCTGATCACACGGGCGGCGAAGGAAAGCGGCTTTGCAGAGGAGACGTTTGCAAGAGCGGAGGACAAAGCGACCAACAGCTTGTTGTATTCCCTTGCTATGGGGATCAATGTGTATGGCAATCAGGATTTTGGCTTTTCGGGCTTAAGTCTGGATGACCGTATTTTCCTGGCACAGTCGGATGTGATCCGAAAGGTGGCAGACGACGGGCCATGCGTGATCGTTGGCCGATGCGCAGATTATGTATTGAAGGAGAGAACCAATACATTCAATGTCTTTGTACAGGCTTCTCTTGATTTCCGACTGAAACGTGTTGTGGAGAATTACGGAGAAAGCGAGAAGAAGGCAGGAGAGATTATTTTAAAGAACGATAAGCGCCGTGCAAACTACTATAATTATCATGTGGGTGAGAAGTGGACGAATCTGACCAACTACGATATGGTTGTCCGCAGTGATATTGCCGGTATTGATAAAGCGGTGGAGAGTATTTGCACTTACCTTGGCGAGTAACAGCAACAAAGGGGGACGTGTTATGGAGAAGATAGCAGAAAGAATTAAGGAGATCATTGATAAGAGTGGCAATATTGTGGTTTTAAGCGGCCTGAATGTCATGAGGGAGACTGGGTTAAATGGTGTTCGTGCAGAGCATCTTGCCTATGAGACAGAGGAAAAGTACGGCTATGCCAATGAAGAGATCATTTCGTCCGCATTTTATGCAAGGCGCAGTGAGATCTTTTATGATTACATTAAAAATGTCACGATCAATAAGGAAACAGCAGAACCGACGATTGTTCACAAGGCGATCCGTCAGCTGCAGCAGAAGGGAAAGGTGCCTCGTATTATTACATACACGGTGTATGGGCTTTATGAGAATGCGGGGTGCGAGAATGTACTGGATATTCATGGATCTATTCAGAAAAATAAATGTCCCGCCTGTGGTAAAATTTTTGATATGAAATACATCAAGGACTCAGTGGGAGAACCGCTTTGTGATGCATGCAAAGTGCCGATCCGGCCGGGATTTCTCCTTCTGGGAGAGCGTGTGGATAACGGGAAAATGTCTGAGGCATGCGATGATATTGAAGCAGCGGATGTCCTTTTTGTAATTGGATTTGGCATTCGGGAGTCGCTGTGTCAGTATCTGCATAAATATTACAAAGGTAATAAGCTGATTCTTGTCAATACGGAGGAGAAGCTGGGAGATGAGCGTGTCGATTACAGGATATATGGGAAGATCAGTGAGATTGTTCCGTATATTACCGGGTATGATCCGGATGCTGTGTTTGAGGAGCCGGATGAGGAGTTGGAGGTGGCGGCAGCCATGGAGAAGGAGACGGTAAAGAATTCATAAAAAATTTAATCTAAATTTCGAAAGAATTAAGAGCCGGGAAGGTTGCAAAACAAACGAAAACGGTTTACAATTAATCTCTGTCCGGAGTTTTTTGGACGGAGATTTTCTTTTGCCTGCCGGCAGCAGTCAAGTCGGTCCGGCAGAGAAATGATTGATGGATAACAGACAGAGAATGAAAAATGTGGAGGATTGTGAGATGAGCAAGGTTAGAACAAGATTTGCGCCAAGCCCGACAGGCAGAATGCATGTGGGAAATTTAAGAACAGCATTATACACATATTTGATCGCAAAGCATGAGGGCGGCGATTTTGTACTTAGAATAGAAGATACCGATCAGGAGCGTTTTTTTGATGAGGCGCTGGAGATCATTTACCGTACACTGGACAAGACAGGCCTGAAGCATGACGAGGGTCCGGACAAGGATGGCGGCTATGGTCCGTATATTCAGAGTGAGCGTTGCAAGAGCGGTCTTTATATGAAATATGCAAAGGAGCTGATCGAGAAGGGGGAGGCATATTACTGTTTCTGTGATAAGGAGCGGCTGGAGTCTCTCAAGCAGAATATCGGCGGTAAGGAGATCGTAGCGTACGACAAGCATTGTCTTCATTTGACCAAGGAGGAGATTGAGGCAAACTTGGCAGCGGGAAAGCCTTATGTTATCCGTGCCAATGTACCAAATGAGGGTGTGACTACATTCCATGATGAGATATACGGAGATATTTCCCAGCCGAATGAAGAGCTGGATGATATGATCCTGATCAAATCAGACGGATATCCAACTTACAATTTTGCCAATGTTATTGACGATCATCTGATGGGAATTACACATGTAGTACGTGGTAACGAGTATCTTTCCTCTGCACCGAAATATACCAGACTTTATCAGGCATTTGGATGGGAGGAGCCAAAGTATATCCATTGTCCGTTGATCACCAATGAGGAGCACCAAAAGCTCAGCAAGCGAAGCGGTCACTCTTCCTATGAGGATCTGATCGAGCAGGGATTTTTGTCTGAGGCAGTTGTAAATTATGTAGCGCTTCTGGGATGGAGTCCGACAGACAACCGCGAGATTTTCAGTCTGGAGGAGCTGGTAGAGAATTTTGATTACCACCATATCAGCAAATCACCGGCAGTTTTTGATATTGTAAAGCTGAAATGGATGAATGGTGAATATATCAAGGCGATGGATGATGAGGCATATTATGAGCACGCGCTTCCTGTGATCAAAGAGGTGATCACAAAGGATTATGATCTCAAGAAGATTGCTGATCTGGTTAAGACGCGTATCGAGATATTCCCGGAGATCAAGGAGAAGATTGACTTCTTTGAGGAGCTTCCGGAGTACGATATTGCAATGTATACACACAAGAAGATGAAGACCAACAGCGAGAATTCTCTGCAGGTATTAAAGGATATGCTGCCGCGTCTGGAGCAGCTGGAGGATTACAGCCATGAGGGTATCGAGGATGTCTGCAAGGCGTATATTGCAGAGAAGGAGATCAAGAACGGCGTATGCCTGTGGCCTCTACGTACAGCAGTTTCCGGTAAGCAGATGACACCGGGCGGTGCATATGAGATCATCGAGATCATTGGCAAGGACGAGACGATTGCCCGCGTTAAGAAGGGAATTGAGCTGTTGGAAGCAGCCGTTTAGAGTTTTTGAGGTGCGGTTGGTGCAGAAAGAGGTATATCACATATTGGATTTCAGACCGAAGCACATGGGGAAGTGGCGGAAAGGCTTATATGGAGTTAAATGATGCACAGAAAAAGGCGGTCTCTCATTTCGAGGGACCGATGATGGTCCTGGCGGGTCCGGGCTCTGGTAAAACCAGAGTCATTACCCACCGGGTCCGTTTTTTAATAGAGGAAAAGGGAGTCAATCCCTCAAATATCTTAGTGATTACATTTACAAAGGCAGCGGCCGTGGAGATGCGGGAACGCTACCGGCAGATGGCACCGGCATATAGTGCGCCGGTTTCTTTTAGTACATTTCATTCTATTTTTTTCACAATTTTAAAACATGCGTATCATTATAAGGCAAGTAATATTATCCGGGAGGACATGCGTCGTCAGCTTTTGAAGGAGATTGTGGACGAGACGGACATTGAGATACAGGATGAAAACGAATTCCTTAATGATCTGGGGGCTGAGATCAGCCGGGTGAAAGGCGGGAGGATGGATCTGGCTCATTACTATTCTCCGAATTGTCCGGGAGATACCTTTCGACGGATCTACGAGAAATATCAGAATGGTCTGGCAAGAAAACGGCTTTTGGATTTTGATGATATGCTTGTATACTGTTATGAGCTTCTGGATCAGCGTCCGGATATCCGCCGGATGTGGCAGAGACAATTTCCGTATATTCTCATTGATGAGTTTCAGGACATCAACCAGGTACAGTATGACGTGGTCAGGCTGTTGGCGCAGCCTCACAATAATCTGTTTATTGTGGGGGATGATGACCAGTCGATCTACGGATTCCGTGGGGCGCGTCCGGATATTATGCAGAGCTTTGTAAAGGAATATTCACCGGAGATATGCAAGTTAAATGTAAATTATAGGAGCAAAGGCGAGATCATTGCTCTGGCGGGTCGTGTGATCGGACACAATAAGAATCGTCTGGCGAAAAAGATCATAGGGACGGAAAAAGATTTTGTGGTGGGTTCTGCTGTGCGTGTGCAGGAATTCCAGGGGATGACCGAGCAGAATGAGAAGATCCGGGAGGAGATTCTTTCGTACCGCAATCAGAAGATCCCATACCGGGAGATGGCGGTGCTTTTTCGTACCAATACGCAGGCGAGGGCCATTAGTGCCAAGCTGAAGGAGTATAATATTCCTTTTGTGATGAAGGAAATGGTACCAAATCTTTATGACCACTGGATCGTGCGGGATATTCTGACGTATATCCGGGTGGCAATGGGCAACCGGGAGCGGGCAAATGTTTTGCGGATTATTAACCGGCCCAAGCGTTATGTTCATAGAAATGCATTGACGGAGCCTTATATTGATCTGAAGGAATTGGAGCTTTTTTATGAGGATAAGGACTGGATGGTGGACCGGATCGTGAATTTCCGGGCAGATCTGGGACTGATCGCAGATATGCGTCCCTATGCAGCGGTCAATTTTATCCGCCGGGGTGTGGGATATGACGATTATATCCAGGAATATGCGGAATATCGTGGGATTCGTGCGGCTGATATGTACGAGATTCTGGACGAGCTGCAGGAGGCATCCAAGGGATTTAAAGATTTTGAAGAGTGGTTTGAATATATCCGCAGCTATGGCGAGGAACTAAAAAAGCAGAGCGAAAAAAGCCGTCAGTCGGACAATGGACAGCCGGAGGATGCGGTGATGCTTATGACCATGCATGGATCAAAGGGGCTGGAGTTTGAGTGCGTTTTTCTTCCGGATGTCAATGAGGGGATCACACCGTATAATAAAGCGGTGCTCACAGAGGATATTGAGGAGGAGCGCCGGATGTTTTATGTGGCAATGACCCGCGCCAAATCGCATCTTCACATTTATTATTTAAAGGAACGGTTCAGCAAGGAGGTTTCCGTTTCAAGATTTGTAGGGGAAATGCTTGGAACGCCCGGCACAGAGGCTGTAGTTTCTTCGGCAGCAGCCAGCTCACGCATTTCCTTTAAAAGAAAACGATAGCGCACATTTGCGGCGTTCATTTCATATATATATCGGTCAATGAGATCCGGCTCATTTGTGTTCTGGAGCCCCAGCCAGGCATCATTGATAGCCTGCTGACAATCTCTAATCGCTTTTTTGAGAAAATCCTTTCGTTTTGGAGGGATTTTCTTTTTGTTTTTCCATACTAATTGAATCATAATCATCCTCATTTCTGTTAGTGGCTTGAACCATGCATCATATTATATGTTAAGTATAGACACGCTCTTTTCAAAATATACGCAGTTTGTCCTATGTTTTGGAAAAATATTTAGATTTCGTATTGCGCCAGGAACGGTCATATGGGATTGGGACGTGCATATATTTTACAGAGAAGGAAATGAAGTGGGCTTACTCACCTTGTTCTTAAATGACAGTTGCTATTTTGAAAATATGAGAGGTGTCGTGTCAGAAACGGCATATGGGAGGAAATTGCATTGTATAAAGCGGCATTTTTGGTTTTGGTTATTATGTTTTTAGTTTGCATATGGCGAAATATGGGAAGGGTGCTAATGAATGCAGTCATCAGGTGCCTGTTTTGCCTGATCTGCGTCTATTTATGTAACGGCATGATCCAGTATTTTGGGGGAAATATTGCCGTCAAAATTAACGAAATTACGGTATGTGTTTCGACACTTTTGGGGATAAGCGGAGTGGCGGGACTTTATGTGTTACAGTTATTTTTTACAATTCACGGATAAAAATTTGGGAGATTTGCACAGATTTTTGACGTTTGACAGCCTCCGGTGCGGGTGTTATAGTGGGCGACACCAAAGCGAAGGGAGGTGATGTGATCGACGTTGTTGCAATGACCATATTATGGATCCTTAGCTCTGTCAGCGATCTGCGCGAGTATCAAATACCAAATGATCTGATCCTGGCGGGGTGGCTGGCGGCGTTGGTCTGCCGTCTGTATATACAGGGGATTAACGGAATGGGAGCCGGGATCTGCTGTATTGTGGCAGGAATTCTTGTATTACTGCCGGTGTATGGTGTCCACGGAATGGGAGCCGGGGATATCAAGCTTTTATCGGTGGTTGGTGCAATGTATGGGATGAAATTATGGATGCAGACAGGGATCGTGTTTGCGCTTCTGGCGGCATTGTTTTCTTTTGTCTATATGTTGATAAATCGTCTTTTTGTGAATCGAATGCGCTATTTTTTTCACTTTGTGATTTTAGACCACAAAAAATCGTATTATGATGCGACGAGGGACGGAAGATCCATGGTGATCCCGTTAGCTCCGGTAATGGCTCTGGCATACTATATGGTTTTTTTCTGCCGGTTATCCGGCGGAATGAAGGGTTAAATATGACAGGGGGGATTTTTTGAACAAGTTATTGGTGGCTTTATATGATACACAGGGATATATGAAAGCCTTAGCAGAATATTTTGGAAAAAAGAATTTTTTGCTGGCCAGCCGGCTTTTTACTAAAGCAGAAAGTCTGAATGATTTTTTGAAGGAAAGGCAGCCGGATGTACTGCTTTTGGGACAGGATGTGGATCGGACAGGTCTGAAACATCTGGACCATGTAAAGCAATTGGTTATTTTGTCGGAGGGAAACTGTGTGTCAGAGGGCAGGGAAGACTATCCCCTGATCTTCAAATATCAGTCTGCAGAAAATATTTTAAAGGAAATCTTTGCCATTCTGGAGGAAGGCACTCCGAAGGATTCAGGGATTGCAGGGAAAATGTGTGGCCGGATGGAGATATGGGGCATCTATCATCCATATCAGGCACCGCTGACGATGCAGCAGATCTGTCCGGAGCAGGGAGATTCCGGCAAAAGATGTTTGCGGATCAGTATGGAGCTTTTGGGCGGGGAGGAATATAAGGATTTGTCCGGAGATGACCGCGGACTGTCGGAGATTATTTTTTATCTGAAACAAAAAAATGAGAGGCTGGCGTTAAAGCTTCGGCAGCTGGTGCAGCAGAGCAATGGAATGGATCATATCCGCCCGGTAACCGATTTCCGAGATCTTTACAGTTTGTGCCGGGAGGATGTGGACAGGCTGTTGACCGTGATTTCCGGCGAGACAGGCTATGAGAGGGTAATCTTTGATATTGGCTTTTTGACAGATACGGCATTATATCTGTTGTATTGCTGTGATCGTATATATATTCCGAAAGCACAGAGCTTGTGGGAGGAGAAGCAGGCAAATAGTCTGGAAAGGCTTCTGGTAAAAGAGGGATTGGAAGAGGTGCTGGAAAGTATTCGCTATATTGCAGTATAGGGAGGAGCATATGTATGGGAGAAAAGCATTTGGAACAAATCCAGCAGAAGATTCAGGAGGAGCTGTTGGCTGAACTGGAGCAGGGGATGAGTTTTTCCGATGAGGAAATGCGTGATGAAATTGAATTACGCGTCCTAAAATATGGACAGATTGAATATCTGACGATCGAAGAAAAGCTGGAGCTTGCCAAGAAAATATTTAATTCCATTCGAAGGCTGGATGTTTTGGAGGAGCTTTTGGAAGATCCGGATATTACAGAGATTATGGTCAATGGTCCGGAGCATATTTTTATCGAAAAGGATGGGAAGCTGATGGACTCCGGGAAAAAATTCCAAAGTCGCAGCAAGCTGGAGGATGTGATCCAGCAGATCGTGTCAAAGGTAAACCGGGTCGTAAATGAAGCTTCGCCCATTGTGGATGTGCGGCTGCTGGATGGCTCCAGAGTGAATGTGGTGCTGCCGCCGGTTGCGTTAGACGGACCGGTTATGACAATCCGGAGATTTCCGGAAACGCCCTTTCATATGGACAAGCTGTTGGAGCTGGGGAGCATTACACAGGAGGCTGCGGATTTTCTGCGGACACTGGTAGAGGCAAGGTACAATATTTTTATCAGTGGAGGGACAGGTTCTGGAAAAACTACTTTTTTAAATGTTCTTTCCAATTATATTCCGGCTACGGAGCGTATCGTGACTATTGAAGATTCCGCAGAGCTTCAGATCCGGAATGTTGCCAATCTGGTAAGGCTGGAAACAAGAAATGCTAATCTGGAGGGGAAAAATGCCGTGACGATCCGTGATCTGGTGCGTTCGGCCCTTCGTCAGAGGCCGGATCGAATTATTATTGGAGAAATTCGTGATGCGGCGGTGATTGAGCTTTTGAGTGCTATGAATACCGGACATGATGGAAGTATTTCGACAGGCCATGCCAACAGCCCCGCGGATATGCTTCGCAGAATGGAGACACTGGTACTCACCGGAATGGAGATTCCGCTGGCAGCAGTCCGCAGCCAGATTGCCTCTGCGATTGAAATTGTAGTGCAATTGGGAAGACTCCGGGACAAGTCCCGGAAGGTATTGGAAATTGATGAGGTTTGTGGGATTGACCAGGGGGAAATTGTTTTGCGGCCGCTTTATCAGTTCCGGGAGACAGAGAACAGCACCAGAGAGAGGGTGGAGGGAAGACTGATGACCACGGGGAATTCTTTATTGAATCGCAGAAAACTTGTTATGGCGGGAAAGGAGAGGACGGTTGAGATTTCGTAAGCGGCAGATAGATATGATCCGATCCGGGACAGAAATTTTTGTGCTTCTGATATTGTTTTACAGAAGTATATTGTGGGTGGCAGTTTTGTGGATACCATTATTCTATCTGCGATATCGCCGTCTACAACTCAAATGGGAGGAGGAGAGGCGTTGGCAGCTGAATCTGGAATTTAAAGAAGGGCTTCAGGGGATTGCTGCGGCATTAAACGCCGGTTATTCCGTAGAAAATGCCATAGAAGAGAGTCGAAGGGATCTAAAGGTTTTGTATGGGCAGGAATCTCTGTTGTGCTGGGAATTTCAGATTATGCTGGAGCAGCTGCGGATGAATCGCCCTGTAGAACAGGTTATGGATGAACTTGCGGACAGAAGCAAGGTGGAGGATATCAAAAGCTTTGCAGAGGTATTTCGGACAGCTCGCAGATCCGGAGGAGATCTGGTATCCATAACCAGAGTCTGTGCAGAACGGATTGCAGAAAAGATAGAGGTCAGCAGGGAGATTCGTACTTTGTTTGCAGGAAAGCAGATGGAGGGGAAAATTATGAATGTGGTTCCTTTGGGAATAATATTTTATTTTTGGATCTGTTCTCCGGGATTTCTGGATTGCTTTTATGGAGGTATATGGGGACGGATTATGATGAGTATCTTTTTGGAAATATATATTGCGGCATATCTGCTCAGCGAGAAGATATGCAGAATTCGTTTTTAGTATAGAGGATAGAGAGGAGGAGGGGATGCAGAGGGGAAAATTGTTTTGCAAAAAAATCGAACAAAAAATAGGAAAGGGAGTTCCCAAAAATAGGGAATTCCCTTTCTTTATGTATAAACTCTATAATTTATGCACTTGTTAACGAAAAAGTTGTTTAATACAAATTACAATCATACATTTGTATTGTTAAACAATGAGGTCATAAAGACTTTAAGTATTAATTTAAAACTTTAAAATTATGAAGAAGAGTATTTTGTTTGTTTTGTTTGCCCTGATTTCAGTTGCGGGCTTTTCACAAATTACAGGTTGGAATGCAAAAGTTGGTATGAACTTCAGTAATTACACAGGTGATCTTGATATGAATGCTAAGGTTGGTTTCAAGCTTGGCGGAGGTTTTGAATATGCCTTTGATGATACCTGGTCATTGCAACCTTCTTTGTTTTTGACCGGTAAAGGTGCTAAGAAAGATGCGCTTACTGTCAATGCTTATTATCTGGAACTGCCGATAATGGGAGCAGCTCGTTTCAATGTCGCTGATAATACCAATTTAGTAGTGAATGCAGGTCCTTATTTCGCATGCGGTATTGCAGGAAAAACGAAGATAGCCGGAGAAAGTGTGAAAACGTTTAGTGATGATGGTGTGGATTTTAAGCGTTTTGATGCAGGTCTCGGTGTTGGCGTAGCATTGGAATTTGGTAGAATCATAGCAGGTTTGGATGGACAATTCGGTTTGGTAGATGTACAGAAGTTGGGCAATCCGAAGAATATGAACTTTTCTATTGTTGTAGGATATAAGTTCTAAAACAGAATATTGGCAAATAAAGAAAGCCGCTATGAAGATAATTTGTAGCGGCTTTTTTCGTATCTACGCTTTATCCGGATAATATCAACTCCTCTTTTAATCGGCTAACTTCTTTAAATTCTTGAAGTGCTCAATCACAGCCAAATAGTCTTGGTCGGAACATGCATCAAACCTGTTCCAAAGATCGCCTAATATTACTGCTCCTCCAAATCCGAAATCTTTGATTTCCAGTAAATTGTCTGCATTTATACCACCTAATGCCATAACTTTCGAGTCAATAATCTTAGTCCTTTGTGCATCGCGTAGTTCTTCGGCGGTATATGTGGAGTAGTAATTCACTTTAGAAATGCTGTCGTAGATAGGACTCATAAAAACATAATCATAAAAATGCTTTTTGCTTTTTACTTCTTCTACAGAATGGCAAGTACAGCTGACATGTCCTGAGTAATCATGTGGTTCATTAGGATTAATCCCCATTAGATTAAATTCTTCTTTAAGATAAAAATGTTCGTGTGTCACGATGCGACGGTGATACTTTTCCGGAATAAGTGTCAGTAGTCTTTCTGAATACATAGCCGGAGTCTCCGGCTTTCTGAGATGTAGAATATCCAGACCCTCTTCGAAAAGAGCAGTAATAATCTTATCTTCTTCAACGAAGAAGGTAGGGGTGGTAACTACAATTAGTTTCATTTCTTTCTGCTAAATTGAATTGTTTAGCAAAGTTAATAATTAACTATGTCAGAAACCAACGTTTATAGTGAAAATTTGTTAGATTGCAATGTCCGCAGGTCAATCGTCCATAGTTTACCGGTTAAAATATCACCGAATCCACAAATTATTTTCAGTACCTCCGTTGCTTCAATGCTTCCTACGACGGCGGGAGTGACTCCTATTACTCCTTTAGGGGGAGGTGGCATTCGCTTCATTTCCTCTTCATTGGGATAGAGGTCACGATAGCTCTTTTTCATCTCTCCGTAATTAAATACCGAAACCTGACCTTCAAAACCACAGATGGCACCATATACGTACGGTTTCCTTTGTTCAATGCAGATATCGTTAATCAGATAGCGTGTGGCGAAATTATCGCATCCGTCTACTACGATATCATATTTGCGGATGATATTGCCGGCATTTTCCTCTGTCAGCCGGGTGGAATAGGGCAGGATACTGATTCCGCTGTTTAGTGCGGAAAGTCTTTCTGCGGCACATACAGCTTTCGGTTTATCCAGTTCGTTCTCGGAATAGAGCACTTGCCGTTGCAAGTTGCTGATACTTACCCGGTCGTCGTCTACCAGTCCGATGCAGCCTACGCCTGCTCCTGCCAGATAGAGGGCAATGGGAGAGCC
>ERZ773108.722-NODE-722-length-35894-cov-6.052317_pt1 | contig 35894 bp, 38 predicted proteins | sample MGYA00580570_ERZ773108 | MGnify/ENA primary metagenome ERZ773108 (study PRJEB29015, sample SAMEA2737840) | human gut metagenome | biome: human gut; feature: human-associated habitat; material: faeces | place: China | collected 2012 ...
CCACGGCGCGCGCCATCTCGGTCGTGACGATAGTCTTGAGCGCGGCGGCATTCGCGGGCAGCTTGCCCGCGCGCTTCATCGCACCGATCAGATAGTCGAGCAGCAGCACGCCCGTCTGGTTGCCGGTGACAGGCTCGAACTCGCCCTGCTTGTTGCGTACCATGATGCCGACGCGATCGCTGTCGGGGTCGGTGCCGAGGATGAAGTCGACGTCGTTCTTCTTGGCGAGGTCAATGGCGAGGTAGAAGCCCTCGGGATTCTCGGGGTTCGGGGACACGACGGTCGGGAAATTGCCGTCGATGACCATCTGCTCGGGTACGCATAAAAGGTGCTTGATGCCAAGACGCGTCAGCGCCTCGGGCACGAGCTTGTGGCCGCAGCCATGGAAGGGCGTGTAGACGAGCTTGAAGTCGTCGGCGACCTTTTTGACGGTCTCATAGTCGTTGACCATGCTCATGACATTTGCCATGAAGCGCTTGTCACAGTCCTCACCGAGCATCGTGATGAGGCCCTTGTTGACGGCTTCGTCAAAGTCCATCGACGTGACGCCGGTGAAGATGTCGATGTGCTCGAGCTCCCTGGCGATCGCCGCGGCGTGCTGGGGCGGCAGCTGCGCGCCGTCGGACCAGTAGACCTTGTAGCCGTTGTACTCCTTGGGGTTGTGGCTGGCGGTGACGTTCACGCCCGCCTGACAGCCGTACTCGCGCACGGCAAAGGAAAGCTCAGGCGTGGGGCGCAGGGACTCAAAGAGCCGCACATGGATGCCGTTGGCAGCCATGACGCAGGCGGTCTCGCGGGCAAATTCAGCGGAGTGGTTGCGGCAGTCCATGCACACGGCGACGCCCTTTTGCATCGCCTCCGTACCCTCGGCGCGGATGACGTTGGCAAAGCCCTGCGTCGCCCAGCGGATGACGTGGCGGTTCATGTTGTGCAGGCCCGTGTACATCGTGCCGCGCAGGCCTGCGGTGCCGAACTCGAGCGGGCCGTAGAAGCGGGCCTTGATCTCCTTGTCGTTGCCCTCGAGCGCTTTAAGCTCGGCGCGCTCGTCCTCGCTCAGCGCGGGGGAGGCGAGCCACTTTTCATATTCCTTGCGATAATCCATTACGATTCCTCCTCATTCCGGGTTGATTCCTCCACGGGCGCGAGAAGATTCCTCGCGTCCTCGAGCATACTTTCGGGTACATACAGCCCCACGCCGCCGCTCGGCGTGCCGAACAGGACCTTGCCGAGCGTGCCGTCCTTGTCGTCGTACTTTTTCATCACGGGGATGCCGTAGGCGCGCAGCATTTCAACGGTCATGCCCGCGGCGTTGTCCTCCTCGGTCGAGTCGGCAAGGAAGGCGGGTTTTTCGGGCGTGCCGTCCGGCCCCTTGGGCCAGCGGTCGGCGAGGTCGTGCTTTTCACGGCCCCAGCTCAGCTTGGGAAAGGACATGGTGCTTCCTCCTTACTTATGATAGCGCGTGCCGGCGTCGATCTGGTACGCGCGGTAGATCTGCTCGAGCAGCATCACCCGCGCCAGATGGTGCGGGAAGGTCATGGGCGACATGGAAAGGCGCAGGTCGGCGCGCTGCTTCACGCGCGGGTGCAGGCCGAAGCTGCCGCCGATGAGAAAGGTCAGCTGCGAGGCGCCCGCGGAGGCGAGCTGCGCCAGCTTTTTCGAGAGGGCTTCGCTGCTCAGCTCCGTGCCCTCGATGCACAGGGCGATGACCGCGCCGCCCTTGGGGAGCTTTTCCTCGATGAGCGCGGCCTCTCTGGCGAGCGCCTGCTCGATCTCGGCGGGGGCGGGCGACTCGGGGAGCTTCTGCTCCGGCAGCTCCACGATCTCCAGCTTGCAGTGGCGTTGGAGACGTTTTTGATACTCCGCGACGGCTGCCGCGTAGAATGCTTCCTTCAGTTTGCCGACGCAAAGGACGGTGACCTTCTGCATAGATGTACCTCGCTCATGGTATCGCGCGGCGCGACGCCGAGCCGCACGGAAAGTCCCGCAGACTGCAGCGCGCGGGCGACGGCGTACTCCGCCAGCTCGGGCGTGTTGTTCTCCTTGGAAAGGTGCGCGAGCAGGATGTCGCGCGTGCCGCTCTGCACGGCGAGCCGCGCAAATTCCGCCGCCGCGTCGTTGGACAGGTGCCCTTCGTCGCCGAGGATGCGGCGCTTGAGGAAATAGGGGTAGGGGCCGTATTGCAGCGTTTCCACGTCGTGATTGGCTTCGAGCAGGAGCGTATCCACGCCCGGGAGCGATTCGCGCGCCGCGTCGGTGACGAAGCCGGTGTCGGTCAGGATGCCGAGCGAGCCGTCGGGAGCGTCGACGCGGTAGCCGACGGGATCCACGGCGTCGTGCGAGGTGGAGAACGAGCGCACGGTGCAGCCCGCGAATTCAAGCGTGTCGCCCGCGGTGAAGGCGACGACGGGACAGGTGAGGATATGGGATACGCCGCGCGTGACATAGACCGGGGCGGCGCTTTTTTTGCTGAGTGTGGCGAGACCGCCGACGTGGTCGGCGTGCTCGTGCGTGATGAATACGGCGGTCAGGTCGCCGAGCGTCCGCCCCAGCGCGCGGAGAGACTGCTCGATGCGGCGGCAGGAGATGCCCGCGTCGATGAGCAGCAGCGTGTCGCCCGCGCACACGAGCGAGCAGTTGCCGCTCGAACCGCTGGCAAGCGTGTAAAATTCCATGGGAAACGGTCCTTTATCTGATCTACTCCCAAGAATACCACAGCGCAGGGGAATAGTCAAAAGAAAAAATCGTGCAAGTTGCACATATCCTGTGCAAAGACGCCATAAATTTTTTACACATTATTTCTTAACAGCTTCTTTACAACAACATCGTTTTTCGGTATACTAAAAATAACAAAACGGAATGAGCTGTTGACTAAATTTTGGAAAGGGGGCGGGGCCATTATGATGGAACCACAGGATAAGTACCGGGAAGTCGAATCCGCGCTGGAGAAATTCTGGGGCGAAGAGGATCTGCTGGTCGGCAAAGGAAAGAGTACGCCTGCGCAGATCGCGCTGCGTTTCCGCAATGCGATGGTCCTGCTGGCGGCGATATTGTTCCTGCTGTCCTTTGCCTCCAACCGCTACCCGATCCTCCGCGCGGTGGGCTATCTCTTCGGCGCCATCGCCTACATTTGCGAGATCATGGTGTTGACGGACTGCTTCAAGGTCAAGATCCCGCACAACGAGCTGTTCATGCCCTACTGCTTCGGCCCGCTCTACCTCATCATGGGCGTGGGCTACCTGGTGGGCTGAGACGATCTGCCGACAAAAAAGCACCGACGAAGGTCGGTGCTTTTCCTTTTGCGGTTCAGCCGATCTGGCGGATGGGCGGCTCGTCGTTCTCCTCCACGCAGTCGATCTTCGCGCCGAGGGCGCGGAGCTTGCCGATGATGTCCTCATACCCGCGCTCGATATACTGCACGTTTGTGATCTCGCTCACGCCGTCCGCAGCGAGCGCGGCGATGAGCATGGCGGCTCCCGCGCGCAGATCGTAGGCTTGAATGTTGGCGGGGGTGAGCTTTTCCACGCCCTCGACGATGGCGGTGCGGCCCTCGACGCGGATCTGCGCGCCCATGCGCGTGAGCTCGCCGACGTAGCGGTAGCGGCTGTCCCACACGCCCTCGGTGACGGTGCTGGTGCCGCTCGCCAGCGCGAGCACGGTGGTGATCTGCGGCTGCATATCCGTCGGGAAGCCGGGGTAGGGCAGCGTTTTGACGTTGGCGTGGCGCAGCTCGCCGCTGCGGCGGACGATCAGGTCGTCGTCCTGCTCCTCGACCTCCACGCCCATCTCCTGCAGCTTTGCGGTGATGCAGTCCATGTGCTTGGGGATGATGCCGCGCACGCGGATCTGCCCGCCGGTGGCGGCGACCGCCGCCATGTAGGTGCCTGCCTCGATCTGGTCGGGGATGATGGCGTAGGCGCCGCCGTGCAGGCGCTCCACACCCGCGACGCGGATGGTGTCGGTGCCGGCGCCCTTGACGTCCGCGCCCATGGAGTTGAGGAAGTTGGCGAGATCGACGATGTGCGGCTCCTTCGCCGCATTTTCGATGACGGTCGTGCCGTCCGCCAGAGCTGCGGCCATCATGATGTTCATGGTCGCGCCGACGGAGACCACGTCGAGATAGATGTTCGCGCCCCTCATGCGCCCGCCCTCGGCGGCGGCGCAGATGTAGTCGCCCTCGCGCACGGTCGCACCCATGGCGGCAAAGCCCTTGACGTGCTGGTCGATGGGGCGGGTGCCGCCGAAGTTGCAGCCGCCGGGCATGGAGACCTCGGCCTCGCCGAAGCGGCCGAGCAGTGCGCCGATGAGATAGTAGCTCGCGCGCAGCTTGTGCGCCAGCTCCTGCGGGGCGCGGGTGGTGACGATGTGGCGGCAGTCAAGCTCCACGTCGCTGCGGTTGAGCACGCGGACCTTCGCACCGAGCTGCTCGAGGATCTTCAGCAGCACGGTCACGTCGCTGATCTGGGGGATATTCTCGATGCGGCACACGCCGTCCACCAGAAGGGCGGCGGGCAGGATAGCAACAGCGGCGTTTTTCGCGCCGCTGATATGGACTTCGCCGAAGAGCGGGGAGCCGCCCTGAACGATATACTTGGTCATGAGGACACCTCATTGCTTCAATATTTCACAGGAAGAAAAGCGGCCGTGCGGCGCGGGCGCGATGCGCTCCGGATGCCATACGCCGATAGTATTCACATAATACAACTACAGTATACCAGAGAATCCGGAAAAAGCAATCCCTTTTCTTTTTGATTTATCTTGCAGAACAAACGCATTTTTATGCCGAAACGCGGGAGACCTCGCCGGAAACGATGTTGACATAATAACTGTAAACGTCGGTGTCCACGCGCAGCACGGGCACGAGCTGGAGCGGCGCGGAGGTCGTGCTCTGCACCAGGTAGCCTGCGGAGAGCCAGGTGATCCCGGTGCACACCGCGCCGGAGGCGTTGCGGTAGTCGAGAAAGCGCACCAGCGCGGTCACGGCGTCGAGCGCCGTTTCGCCGCTCTCGCTCATGTCGATGGGCGGGAGAAAGGTGCCGGTGACCGTGGTGAGGGTGCTGCCAGAGAAGGTGAAGATGAGCGAGGCGTTGCAGACCTCCAGCTCGCCGACAAAGCGCGAGGCGGTGACGACCGTGCGCGCGCCGTCGCTGAGGACATCAAAGGTGCGGTAGCCGAGGGGGACGCAGAGGTCGGCGCAGAATTCCGCGGGATCGTCCACCGCGCGGCTGACGGCGGCCTCCAGCGCGCCGCCGGAGCGGATGAGGCAGGAGCCGCTGTTGAGTCCGTCGGAGCTGTAGTAGCGGTAGATGCCGCCGCCGGAGTCGATGGAGGTGACGGAGCCGATGATGCCCTCGGCAAGCGCCTGCTCGGCAGCCAGATCGCGCGCGGGCTGAACGTTCAGCACCGTGTCGGGCAGACCGTCGAGCAGCGCGCTGTCGAAGGCGATGCCGTCGGCGCTAAGGAGCGCGGTGAGCTGCGCGACGGAGCGCTCGTGCGCGGCGTTTTCCTCCGCGCGGCGGGAGAAGAGGAGGACGAGCAGGAAGGCGTTGGCGAGCAGCAGAATGAGAATAACGATGTTTTTGAGCCGTGCGGTATTCATGGCGTCCTCCTTTCCGAAAGAGATCAGTCGGCGATCCAGCTCGCGCCGACGCTGTCGCCGTAGGAGTCAATGTAGGCGACGGTCAGCTCACAGCCGGGATAGCGCTGCGCGATGGCGCGCGAGAGCGCGAGCGGCAGCAGCAGGGAATCGCGCTCGGTGAGCGTGTAGCGCCGCAGGCGCAGGGAGAAAGCGGTGATGCTCTGCCCCTCGATGCGGACCTCGGCAGCGTGGGAGCCGTCGGCAAAGCGGATGGGCGTGCCGCCGGCCATATAGTCGAAGAAAACAGTCGCGCCGTCGTCGTCGGACGCAATGCCGCTGAGGAAAAGCGCGGCATCGCCGATGCGGCCCTGCGTGAGCGCGCCGACCAGACCGCGCGCGGCGGCGCAGAGCACGTGACGGCGGTGGACGTGTCGGAGAGCGCCGTTGAGATGGCACGGGAGAACGCGCGCAGAAACGGCCTTGAGGACAGGATGGACTTCGTCGCGGCTGATGTGTTCGACCTCCTGCCGGAAGTGAAGAAGGGCGAGTATGACTTTATCATCCTTGACCCGCCGGCATTCACAAAGTCGCGCAAGACTGTCGGCCGCGCCGAGAAAGGCTATAAGGAGATAAATCTGCGTGCGCTCAAAGCACTGCCGCGCGGCGGATATTTTGCGACGGCCTCGTGCAGCCACTTCATGCCGTCGGAGCTGTTTGTGAAGATGCTGCGCTCCGCGGCGCAGGACGCAAATGTTGAGCTGCGGCAGATCGAGGCGCGCCAGCAGGCACCCGACCACCCGATACTCTGGAACGTCCCGGAGACGGATTACCTGAAATTCTATATTTTTCAAGTTGTCTGAGCCTTCGGCGGACGATAAAAAGGCTCTGCACCATGATCCGGTGCAGAGCCTTTATTAATTAATGTTTACCTCACCATTCGAGGTTCTTTTCCGTCTCCTTGGAGAAGACGTGTGCGACGTTGCCGTCAAAGCTGAAGCTGACAGCGTCGCCCATGGCGTAGTGCTCCTTCATGTCGAGCGTCGGGACGATGATGATAACATCCTTGCCCTCGGCAGTGACGTGCAGATGCACGGAGGAGCCCATCATTTCGCTCACGTCGACCTTCGCTGCGATGCCCTCGCCGGGAGCTTCGATGACCGTATGCTCCGGACGGACGCCGAGCGTCACGGGCTGGGACTTTATGTCGTTTTCAAGCAGGCGCGCTTCTTTCTCCGCGCTCAGCTCTATGCGCTTTCCGCCGAGCTCGACGAAGAACTTCTTATCCTCGCGCACGAGCTGCGCATCGAAGAAGTTCATCTGCGGCGTACCGATGAAGCCCGCGACGAAGAGGTTGCGCGGATTGTTGAACACCTCCTGCGGAGTGCCGATCTGCTGGATGTAGCCGTCGCGCATGATGACTATTCTGTCGCCGAGGGTCATGGCCTCGGTCTGGTCATGGGTGACGTATATAAAGGTAGTATTGATACGTTCGCGCAGCTTGATTATCTCGGCGCGCATCTGGTTGCGCAGCTTTGCGTCGAGGTTGGAGAGCGGTTCATCCATCAGGAAGACTGCCGGATCGCGCACGATCGCGCGGCCGATGGCGACGCGCTGGCGCTGGCCGCCGGACAGAGCCTTGGGCTTGCGGTCAAGGTACTGGGTGATATCGAGGATCTCCGCGGCCTCGCGGACCTTCTTGTCGATAACGTCCTTGCGCTCCTTGCGCAGCTTCAGGGAGAAGGCCATGTTCTCATAGACGGTCATGTGCGGGTACAGGGCGTAGTTCTGGAAAACCATCGCGATGTCCCTGTCCTTGGGGGCAACATCGTTCATCAGCTTGCCGTCGATGTAAAGCTCGCCCTCGGTGATCTCCTCGAGACCCGCGACCATTCTCAGCGTCGTGGACTTGCCGCAGCCGGAGGGGCCGACCAGAACGATGAACTCCTTATCGGCGATGTCAAGGCTGAACTCCTGCACCGCGACAACGCCCTGCTCGGTTATCTGGAGCTTGGCCTTGCCTTCCTCTTCCTTGTCGTCCTTCTTCTTTTTCTTCTTGTTCTCTCCGCTTACGAACGGGTAGATTTTTTTGACGTTTCTCAGTGATACAGTTGCCATTCTTTCCGACTCTATGCGCCGGGCCTCCGCCTCAGACGCACTCGCAGGGGCATCGCCACCCGCATTACGGCAGATCTCCACGCTGCCGCACCCTGAGCCTCAGGGAAAATAAATTCCTCCTTCATTAAAGCTGTGGGAAGCATTGTGTGGAGTGCCGCCCACGCAGTCAAATAGGACTTTCCGTCCACTGTAAATGATTATACAGGCTGCGCCCTGATATTACAACTCAAAAATCGTCCCCGAAAATTGTGCACTTTGCCGGGAAATACCGCCGCACCGTGTACATATACATAGGAGGAAAACTCTACAGGTGGTGAAGAGATGAGAATTTTACGCATGGGCAGCATCGGCCCCGCGGTCGAGCTGCTCCAGCTCGCGCTGAACCGCGCGGGCTTCGGAGAGCTGCGTCAGGACGGAATATTTTCGAGCGCGACGGACAGCGCCCTGCGCCGCTTTCAATCTGCGCACGGACTGACGCCCGACGGTGTCGCCGGGCGGGACACGCACAGGGCGCTCCTGCCGTGGTACACCGGATATATAATGCACCGTGTGAAAAGCGGCGACACGCTCTGGACCATCGCGCAGATGCACGGCAGCAGCGTCGAGGCTATAGAAACTGCGAACCCCGGCATAGTCCCGGAGCGGCTGAGCGCGGGGGAGTATGTCACTGTGCCGCTGCCGTTTCCGGTCGTGCCGGTAGATATAAGCTGGTCGTCGGCGCTCGTGGGCTACTGCGTTCGCGGGCTCGCCGCGCGCTATCCGTTCATCTCCGCCGGGGATATCGGCAAGAGCGTGATGGGCCGCCCGCTCTGGCGGCTGAGCCTCGGCACGGGGGAGAACCGTGTGCTGTATAACGCCTCGCACCACGCAAACGAATGGATATGCACGCCTGTGCTGATGAAGTTTGCCGAGGAGCTATGCCAGGCCTATGTCACCGATGGTATGCTGTTTGACCAGCGCGCCGCGGATATCCTCTCATACGCGGATATCCACCTCATCCCCGCCGTGAACCCGGACGGCATGGATCTCGTGACCGGCGAGCTGCAAAACGGCGAGTTTTACCGTCAGGCGCAGAACATCGCCGCGGACTATCCGCGCTTTCCGTTCCCCTCGGGCTGGAAAGCGAACATACGCGGCGTCGACCTCAATCTGCAGTACCCCGCCGGCTGGGAGCAGGCGCGTGAGAACAAATACGCCCTCGGCATCCGCTCGCCCGCCCCGGCAGACTATGTCGGCAGCGCCCCGCTCACAGCGCCCGAGAGCCGCGCGATGTATGATTACACTCTTGCTCTCGCCCCGGCGCTGACTCTCGCGCTGCACACGCAGGGCGAGGTTATCTACTGGCGATACCTCGACTATGAGCCGCCGCAGTCGCGGCGCATCGGGGAGATATTCTCCGAGGCCTCGGGCTATACGCTTGAGGAGACGCCGTTTGCCTCAGGCTTTGCCGGGTACAAGGACTGGTTCATCGAGAGCTTTGACCGCCCCGGCTACACGATCGAAGCCGGGCTCGGCACAAATCCCCTGCCGGCGTATCAGTTCCCGGATATCTATGAGCGCTGCCTCGGCATCCTCGTCTACGGCGCGCTTGTAACGTGATAATAGAACTCCCCGGCGGGTCATCCGCCGGGGAGTTGGAATTTTATGGAGCTCAGGCAGGCTCCGCGCCCCATGAATATCGACGCACGCGGCGCGCCGCCCGTTGCGGAGAAAGACGAGAACGCCGATACTACAAGGATGATCGGCATACACACGCCGACGCCCGTCAGCGCAAGGCTGCCATCGCCGGGCATATGCCCTATGTATATGCGGTCGACGATGTTATAGAGCATGTTCACTAACTGCGCGATGACCGTCGGCACTGCTAACTTCAGAAGCAGCTTGCCGACAGGCTCCGTTCCGAGAAATGTTTTGTCCTGATCCATGAGACGCACCCTGTTCTTTGATTTTAATAGCAATTATAATATTATGGTCTTGCTGCACCTGCTTTTGAAGTCACGAATTATTAATTTTTGCGCACAAACCGTTGACCTCGCTGCCGCAATGATGTAAAGTAATGATATCAAGAAAATATAAGGAGACGTGTAATATGCTCTGGAAAATTTGCCTTAAAAGATTCCGCTGGTTCATATACTGCCTCATCCTTGCCGTCCTGTTTGCGCTCCCGGCAGCGTCCGACGGGGAATCCGGCGGCGCGTTCGGCGCGATAGCGTTCTTTATCTTTGTGCCCGCGGCCTTTGTCACCTTCGTGTGGGCGGCCTATGCCGCCGTGCGAGATATCATCAATGTGCGTAAAGGCGGCGCGCTGCCCGAGGATAAGCCCTCGGTGGTTTCCACGGCAGCCGGTAAGCTGCGCGATGAAGCCGCTGTCGTCAACGAGCTTGACTCCCATGGTAGGACGAAGTATTTTATCCTCCGCATCCTTGGTGTGCTGCTGGTCGTCGGCGGCATTGCGCTTATTATCAAGGACGCCGTTGTTATCGGCACCATCGTCCTCATCGCCGGCGGCGCGCTCTGGATCGCGGCCTCGCCCAAAAGCTTCAACGAGACGACCGACGGCATGAAGATGGTCACCTGCCCTAAGGAGATGACCATCGAGGAGCTTTACCGCGGCATCCGCGGCATGAGCACCGCGCTCGGCTCACCGTATATCGGCAGGGTCAGGACCATCCCTGGCGATATTATCCTCTTCGGACCCGACGCCGACGGCTGGTTTGCCTATGTTTACAAGGCTCTTGACGGCAGGAGCTTCTATGCCGCGCTGAGCGACTTCACCGCGACTATCGAGACGCCCGCCCAGAACCCCGCACCGGCGGCAGACGGCGAGACGGAGACGGATTACGACGGCGTACTTGAGGAGATATACACCGCCGTGAAGCACTGCGCCGACCGTGCGCGCACCGGGGCTTGACTTGCGCCGCCGCTTCATGTAGAATACATAAAATAACCAAGGACACGCCTTTGGCGTGTCCTTTATAAAAGAGGATAAACTATGACAGACGAGAACATAAACGCTCTCCCCGAGGAGCATGATACCGGGGAGCTGTATTATCACGACCATGGCGACGGTCACGTCCACGCTCACACCCATGAGCATGAACATGGACACAGTCACGGGCATACGCACACGCAGACAAAGGCCGTCGTGAACCGCCTTGCCCGCGCCATCGGGCACCTCGAGTCTGTGAAGCGCATGGTCGAGGAGGGACGGGACTGCACCGATGTGCTCATCCAGCTTGCGGCGGTGCGCTCGGCGCTCAATAATACCGCCAAGATAATCCTAAAGGATCATATCGAGCACTGCATCAGCGACGCTGACCATGGCGACGGCGACAGCCTCCAGCACCTCAACGACGCTATCGATAAGTTCATATAAGAAAAAAGGCTGTGAAGAAAATCTTCACAGCCCTTTTTATGCGTTTAAATATTTGAGCCTGCGTTATAGCCCTCGCGTCTTGCGTTGAATATTTTCCTGACCTGCGCGCAGTCGCCGATCTTCCAGAAGTCGTAAGCGAGCGTGCGGAACTGCTCCGCCTCGTCGTCCATCGGCAGATAGCCTCCTGCCCAGATGACCGAATCCGCTTTCAGCTCCAGCTCGCTGCCGTCCGGGGTGCGTATCACGGCTCCGTTTCCTGTAACGGCCACGCAGTCCGCTTCGTTGAGAATCGTCACGGAAACCTTTTCCAGCTCCATCAGAAGCCCCTCGCGGTAGAGATACGCCGCATCGCGGCAGACTTCTTTTTTGCGGCTGATGAGCTGCACGCTTCGTCCCGTCATCCCGAGCTGCAATGCGATCTCGCAGCCCACGAGCCCGCCGCCTATGACCGCGGCAGTCTGCCCTATGGAATCAATATCCCGCAGCGCGTCGGCCGCCATGATCGCCCTCTCTCCGCCCGGAACGTCGGGGCGTTTTGCCTTTGCGCCGAGCGCGGCTACTATCACGTCGGGCTGCAATTCCTCGGCAAGCTCCTGCGTTGCCTCGGTGCCGAGCCGAAGCTCCGCTCCGCTGCGCTCCAGCCGCCTGATCATCACCTGCATCAGCTGGTCTACCTTCTGCTTGAAAGGCACATACTTTGCATAGCGCATCGCCCCGCCGAGCTCCTGCTCCCTTTCGCACAGCACTACGCTGTGCCCGCGCTCGGCAAGCTCCGCCGCTGCTTCCATACCGGCGGGGCCGCCGCCTATCACAAGAACACGTTTCGGCTCGTCAGTCTTCTTGACCTGACTTGCCGGAATTTCTTTATATGCTGTGGGGTTTGCCGGGCAGCGGCGTATGCGCGAGCAGTGGCGCACATAAGGCACAAAGGACTCGCTTATGCAGGCCATGCAGCGCAGGCATGGGTATATCAGGTCATCCCTCCCGGCCTTGAGCTTGTTCGGCAGCTCCGGGTCTGCAAGCAGCGGCCGCGCCAGCGCGACGATATCCGCCCGACCCTCGGCGATGATGCTCTCCATCAGCTCGGGGTCGCCGAGCGCGCCGACCGTGACCACCGGGGTGTGCTTCATTTCTTTCTTGATCGCCTCGGCGAGATAGACGTTGCAGCCCTGCGGGAGAAACCCATTGGGTATCATGTGCTGGTTGGTCGAGGGGACGTGGAATGTTCCGGAGGTCACGTGGATGAGGTCTGCCTTGCCGTCCAGAAGCTTTGCGAATTCTATCTGGTCTTCAAGCGTCAGCCCGCCCTCGACGATCTCGGTGCCGCTCATGCGCACCTCAATGGGGAAATCGTCCCCACATTTTTTGCGGATGTTTGCGATGACTTCCATCGTGATGCGGGCGCGGTTTTCGAGGCAGCCGCCGTATTTGTCCGTCCTGCGGTTGTTGAGCGGTGAGAGGAACTGGTGCAGCAGCCATCCGTGCCCGGCGTGAATCATCACGATATCCACCCCTCCGAGCTTTGCCATCTCCGCGGCGTCGCCGAAGCGCTCAACGATATAGTCTATGGTCTCCTGGTCAAGCTCGCTGTAATCCTTGCCGAGATGCCCCGGCCCGGCGCTCGGTCCCCAGATGGGCCCGTCGTAGTATTCGGGGTTTGCGCGCGTGCCCGGATGTATCAGCTCTACCGCCGCAAAGGCGTTGTGCTTTTTTATCGCGTCCGTCGCCGCGTGGAGATAGGGGAGCACCTCCGGGTCGTCCAGCGCGATGCAGAGCTTGTGTGAAATGCCGGTCTTCATGTCGATGCGGCATTCACCCATGTGAACTATCGCCGCTCCGCCTTTCGCTTTCCCCTCAAAGATCGCGATGTTCTCCGCCGTCGGATACCCGCTTATCGGCAGGTTCGAGATGTTGACGGGCGCGGCCTCAATGCGGTTCTTGAGCGTCAGCCGCCCTACCTTGATAGGACTGAACAGATGCGGGTATTTATATTCCATGTGTGCTTTTCCTCCTGCCATGCGTTTACTTCGCTTCGGCGTTCTTAGGCTGCGTCGCAAGGCTTACGACGATGTAAGCTATCAGCGCCGGGATGAGAGAGGTAAAGGCAATGTACGGGATCTGCACGCCGCACTTGTTGAGAATGATCATGGCCATGCCGCATAGAGCGCTGGCGATTGCGCCCTCCTTGGTGCCTTTCTTCCAGAAAATGCCGCCGAGGACCATGACGAGCGCACCGGCGTTCATTATCGAGTAGGTGGAGGACAGCAGCGAAAGTATGCTCGAAGAGCTGATAGCGAGTATAAGCGCTATCACACCGGATACGAGTGTGACTATGGCGGACAGACGGCCGAGCTTCTTTTCATCTGCCTTGGGGTTGAGCGTCTTGAAGTAAATGTCGTTGACGGCGTTCGCAGTGACATTGAGCAGGCCTATGTCCATCGTGGACATGACCGCCGAGAGAACCGCTGCGATCATCAGCCCGGCGACGATCGGGGGCATATCCTGCAGGACGACCGTGAAGAGGATCGAAGCCGTCGGCGCATCCGGGAAAAGCGCCTTTCCGTACATACCTATAACGACCGGCATTATAACAAACGGGATCAGCGCTGCCGCCGCGATTATCGGCGACCAAAACGCGACCTTTTCATCCTTGCAGGAGGCCGTGCGCTGGTAGGCCGCGCCGGAGATAAGCCCGTTGAGCGCGCCGGGAACGAGCATCATCACAAGGCGCTCCCCGCTGAACGGGACAGGATCGAAAGAGCTTGCGGGCAGCGCTGCCGATATGGTGTCAAACCCGCCGTGCATTGCAACGATAACGATGCAGAAAACCGTAGAGAAGAATATCACGAGAGTCTGCACGGAGTCCGTTATCATAACTCCCCACATACCGGAGATCGAGCAGTAGATAAATACGACCACCGCCATCACGATCCCGCCGAGGGTCGGGTTAAGGCCGAGCGCTTCAAACAGTGCGCATCCTGCCATTATCTGGGCTGCCATGATGCCGAGCGATGCGCAGATATTGAGCACCGCCATCAGCACGGAAGCAAATTTGCTCTTATAACGGTCGCGGATGAGATCGGGGATGGTGATGTATCCGCGGGTATACAGCAGCCTTGACATTACCAGCGCGAAGAGCACATAGGACAGGCACGCGCCGAGGCCGTACCACATACCGCCTATGCCGTATTCCGCGCCGTACTGCGCACCGCCGACGACAATACCGTTGCCGACGTGTGCGCCGATGTATGTGCACACCATTACGAACATACCGCCGGACTTGCCCGCCGTGAGGAACTCCGTCATGGTTGCGCTCTTTTTCTTCCCGGCAAATCCTATCGCCAGCATACCGGCCATGTATATGACCAGGATAACTATAATAACTGCCATCTTGTTTCCTCTTATCTCTTCATTGGCTGCGTTTAGTTAATTACCACATTAGCGCTGTAGCGACGTGAAGAATTATAAACCGGCTCCCGAAAAATGTCAACGGGGAAAAGAAGATTTTTGTAAAAAATATGCTTCCGGAAGAAGCCGGAAGCATATAAACTCAATATAAAAGGAAAGCCTACGCCAGCGTCCCCGCCATGCACTGCCTGTATACCCTGCGGAAGTAGAGCGTCTCGGCAGCGCCGGTTATCGCCCATGAGAAGAAGTACAGCAGATAGAGTGACGGTATCGTTTTATAGAACGCAAACACCGTGTATATCCACACCACGCGGAAGACGCAGGAGCCGAGAACGACTATTATCATCGGCACTATGCTCTTCCCGAGTCCGCGCGCCGCAGCTATCGAGCAGTCCATAAACGCGCATATTCCGTAGGAAAAGCCCATGATCTTTATGCGCTGCATTCCCGCGTCTATGACCGCCTGCTCGTTTGCGAATATCGACAGGAACTCTCTTCCGAAGCAGAGCAGCAGCACACCGCATATCGCGCCCGCCGCGAAGGCGTATGTAAGGCTTGCGATGTAGCTCTTGAGTATGCGCTCCTTGCGCCCTGCGCCCCAGTTGCGGCTTATGAAGCTTGAGCAGGCCGTGTAGAATGCCGACTGCGTGTTGAATATCAGCGAGTCCGCATTGACCGCTGCGGAGTTTCCGGAGACCGTGACCGCGTCGAAGGTGTTCACGCCCGTCTGCACGAACATGTTTGCCACCGCAAATATAGCGTTCTGAAGCCCCGTCGGGATTCCGAGCATCAGCACACGCTTTGCGCTCGGGACGTTGAAGCGGAGCTTTGAGAGGGACAGGCGGCAGTCGTCGTCCCGGCGGCAGAGGTGCACCGTTATCATCACCGCCGACAGCACCTGCGCTATGACGCTCGCAATAGCGACGCCGTCGGCTGCCATGTGGCACTTTATGACGAAGAACAGGTTCAGTATCACGTTCAGTATGCCTGATATCGTCAGGTACAGCAGCGGTCTTTTCGTGTCCCCGGCTGCGCTCAGCACACCGTTGCCGAAGTTATATACCGCCATCGCCGGCATGCCCAGCGCATATATGCTGAAGTACAGCACCGCGCCCTCAAGCAGCTCGTCCTTTGTGCGCAGCAGCACTAATATGTCCCTTGCAAAGACGCGGCATATAAGGCACAGCAGCACACCGGCCGCTGCGCAGATGATGAAGGAGGTGTGGATGTTCTTCTCCGTTCTTTCCCTGTCCTCTGCGCCGAGCGAGCGCGCGACCTCGACGTTTACGCCGCTGCCAAGTCCTATCAAAAAGCCCGTGAAGAGCGTGACGAGCTGCGTTGTCGAACCCACCGCGCCGAGCGCCCGGTAGTCCGCGAACTTCCCCGCCACTGCAACGTCGCTGAGGTTGAACAGAACCTCCAATAGCTGAGTCAGCACAAGCGGTATGCTGAAGAGAAGTATATTTTTCCAGAGCGACCCTGAGGTCATCTCTATTGTCCGGCTGTGATGGTAATGAGCCCTGTGCGTACGCTGCATATTTCCCTCGCACATCATGTTATGGCTGTTTCAGCCTTGATGCAGGAGCAGAGTATAGCACTGCCGAAACCCGATTTCAAGCCCCGAAATGTAGATTTTTTGCCCGTTTAGTGTTATATTATGGGCATAAAGCTCAACACGGAGAGAAACAAAATGGACTATTATAATATAGAAGCGTTTGACGCGACGGGGCTTGTGAAAACCGTCTTCACCTCTAAGGGGCACGGCTGCTGGCTCAGCAACTCCGAGGAGGGACATCGCGGCTACCGCGAGGTGCTCAGCCACCTTGGCCTGACGGAAAAGGACATCGTCTCCACCTTCCAGCGGCATACGGACATTGTGCGCCCCGTCACCCATGCCGATGCCGGGATGAACACTTTCTGGCGCAGCGACCCCGTCGAGCCCGCCGATGGAATTATCACGAATGAGCGCGGTCTGCTGCTGACCTCCATGGAGTCGGACTGCACCCCTGTCTATCTGCTCGACCCTGTGAACAAAGCCGTCGGCATGGTTCACAGCGGCTGGAAAGGGACGGCTGCTCTCATCGCCGTCAAGGCTGTGGAGAAAATGCGCCAGGAGTACGGCACGGATCCGGAAAATGTCATGGCCGCTTTCGGCCCATGTATATGCCGCCGCTGCTATGAGGTCGGCGGGGAGCTGATGGAGCCGTTCATGGTCAATTATAGTCAAAGTGATATCACCCGGCTCTTCCTGCCGAAGCCCGGCGGGAAGTATACACTGGACGTGAATCTGGCCATACGCCTCTCGCTCGAGCGCTGCGGCGTGCGCCCGGACAGGATATATGACTGCGGCCTGTGCACCTACCATGACGGCCGGTTCTATTCACACCGGCGTCAGCTGCATGACGGCGAACCCGGCGCGGATCATATGCTCACCGCGATAATGCTTGTATGATCAAGGAGTTGAAGATATGTCAATAAAGCTTGTTGAGAACACCGGATATAAATATGACCCCGTTTACCGCTTCTGCGGCTGGGAGCATGCGGAGGATATCCGCCCCGTTAAGACCTGCGGCGCTGAGACGATAGGCGAGTTTTATCTCGCCTGCCTCAAGGCGTGGAACACAGAGACCTGCTCTGAGCGCTTCCGCCCCGAGTGGTCGGCGGCCAACCCGAGTATCGGCCAGTGTACGATCACCGCGGCGCTCGTGCATGAGTTCTTCGGCGGCGAGGTATATTCCCTGCCGCTCGACGGCGGCGGGCGGCACAGCTTCGATTATATTAATGGCGTGTTCGTCGACCTGGCAAGCGAGCAGTTCGGCAGGGACGCCCTGCCTGATTTCTCCCTTGCCGAGCCTGTCGACCAGGCGTCTCTCCTCTCAGGCGGGGACAAGGCGGAGCGCTGCGCCCTGCTGCGTGAGCGCCTGCTGACTGTGCTCGCAAAGCATTGAAAACACTGCACCTACGCGATTCTAACGCGCGGGTGCTTTTATATCAAAAAGCCTTGTCAAAATGATGACATTCAGTTATAATCATATTCAGGGATAGAAACAAAAAATGGATAGGAGAGGTAATTATGGCACAGCTCAGACCCAAAATAGTCAAGCTCGCAAAGATCATAGGCGGCGCTTCCGGTATGCTCGTCAAGATAGATGAGAATGCCCCGGAATACTACTGCATGGCCGATATCGTGACCGACGAAGAGGCCGATATTGCCATTGCCGCCGGGCTTCGCAAGGAGCGCACGGCGCAGTGGCTGGCGGATAAGGTCGGCAGGACGGTGGAGGAGATACAGCCCTCGCTTGACAGACTTGTGTACTACGGCGTCTTCCGCCGCTGCAAGATCGACGGCACGGATGAGGACAGCTATTTCATGCAGATCTTCGCCCCCGGCATCCTCGAAATGATGGTCAACAATCAGGAGCTTCTGCGTGAGCACCCGGAGGTCGGCCGCGCGTTCGAGGAATATACCCGCCTGCGTATGCAGAGCATGGGTCCCATCCTGCCGGACGGCTACGGGCTCATGCGTGTTATCCCGGTGGAGAGTGCGATAGAGGGCATCCCCGGCGTGACCGATGACGAGCGCCTGAGCCACTATCTTGATAAATACGATGTTTTCTCCGTTTCGCCCTGCTCCTGCCGCGCCTCGCGCACGAGCCTCGGCGACGGCTGCGGCCATCTCGCGGAGGACATGTGCGTGCAGATGGGCAAGGGCGCGGAGCACTACATACGCACCGGCCGTGCAAGGCAGATAACGCGCGAGGAAGCACTTGAAATAGTCAAGCGCGCCGAGGAAAACGGCCTCATGCACGATATCCCGAACATAGAGGGAGCGGGCGAGAGCGCCGCAATCTGCAACTGCTGCGCCTGCGCCTGCTTCGGCCTGCGCGCGGGGCTGATGTTCGGCGCGCGCGACGCGATCCGCTCAAACTTCGTCGCCGAAGTGGACGAGGCAAAGTGCGTCGCCTGTGCGCAGTGCGTCGAGGTCTGCCCCGGAAACGCCCTGAAGCTCGGCCAGAAGCTCTGCGCCGACTGCGCGCTGCCAGAACCTGAATACACCAAGGTCACCGAGACCTTCAATTTCGCCAAGGCTGTCAATGAAAATTACCGCGAGAACCGCGAGGACGTTATGCCCACCGGCACTGCCCCTTGCAAGGCCGCCTGCCCCGCGCACGTCCCAGTGCAGGGCTATCTGAAGCTTGCCGCGCAGGGCAGATACACCGACGCGCTGGAGCTTATAAAGAAAGAGAATCCGTTCCCGGCGGTCTGCGGGCGCATATGCAACAAGCGCTGCGAGGCCGAGTGTACCCGCGGCAGCGTCGACGAGGCCGTCGCGATAGACGAAGTCAAGCGCTTCATCGCCGACCATGACATGAACGAGGCGACGCGCTTTATCCCCAAGATGGTGAACCAGATCGGCAGACCTTATACCGAGAAAATAGCAATCATCGGCGCGGGCCCTGCCGGTATGAGCTGTGCATATTACCTCGCGAACAAGGGCTACCCCGTCACGGTGTTTGACCGTAACCCCGTCCCCGGCGGCATGCTCACGCTCGGCATACCGGCCTTCCGTCTTGAAAAGGACGTGCTCAATGCTGAGATCGATATCCTCCGCGAGATGGGCGTGGAGTTCCGCTGCGGCGTCGAGGTCGGCAGGGGCGTCACGATCCAGCAGCTTCGGGATGAGGGCTATAAGGGCTTCTATCTCGCCATCGGCGCGCAGAAGTCTGCAAAGCTCAATATCCCCGGCGAGGAGCTCGAGGGCGTGTTCGGCGGCGTGGAGTTCCTGCGCGAGGTGAACCTCGGCAATAAGCCCGCAATCGGCAAGCGCTGTGCGGTCATAGGCGGCGGCAATGTCGCGATGGATGTGTGCCGCAGCGCGGTGCGTCTCGGTGCGGAGGAGACCTATATCATCTACCGCCGCTCTCAGGACGAAATGCCTGCCGACCCCGAAGAGGTCAAGGAGGCGATGGAAGAGGGCGTGAAGTTCCGCTTCCTCAGTGCTCCGATAGAGATCATCGGCCATGACGGCAAGGTCAGCGCGCTCAAGGTGGAGGTCATGGAGCTCGGCGAGCCGGACGAGAAGGGACGCCGCATAAGCGTCGGCACCGGTAAGTTTGAGACGATAGAGCTTGACAGCGTGATCGGCGCGATCGGCCAGACCGTCGATTGGGGCGGCCTTGATGTGGGCAGGCTCGTGACGACGAAGAAAGGCACCGCCGAGGCTGACGCCCTGACCTATCAGACCGCGCAGCCGGACATCTTCGTCGGCGGCGACTGCTACACCGGTCCGAGCTTTGCCATCAACGCAATAGCCGCAGGCAAAGAAGCGGCGATATCGCTGCACCGCTATGTCCACCCCGGCCAGACGCTGACCGCGGGGCGCGACAGACGTGAGTACCGGGCGCTCGACAAGGAGCACGTCATGCTCGATGTGGCGTCGTTTGACAATGACCGCCGCCAGCAGCCGGGCTATAACGCGGCAAAGGCCAAGACCTTTGCGGATGCGCGCGTGACATTTACGGAGGAGCAGGTACGCAAGGAGTGCGCCCGCTGCCTCGGCTGCGGCGCGACGAAGGTCGACAGCTATCTTTGCATCGGCTGCGGCCTGTGCACCACCAAGTGCAAGTTCGACGCGATCCATCTCAAGAAAGTGCGCGACTGGCACGCCAAGCCCTTTGAGGCAATGCCCATCAAGGTCGCGGAAAATCTTGTCAAGCGCACCGGCGGCATCGTCAAGAAAGCGGTCGCGAAGTAATGCACGAGTTGGGTATATGCGACGCGCTGCTCAAAATGGTCGACAGCGTCGCGAAGGACGAGGAGCTCGAGTGCGTGAAAAAGGTCACCGTTGAGGTGGGCACGCTCTCGGGCGTCATCCCGGCGTATCTGGCCGACTGCTGGACAGCCGTGACGGACGGGACGGCGTATCAGGATACGCGCTTCGTCGTCGAAACGCTGCCGGGCACGGCGCGCTGCCTTGACTGCGGCGCGGAGTTCACCGCCGAGCTTGAGCAGCTGCGCTGCCCGGACTGCGGTGGAGAGAAGCTCACGCCGCTCACCGGGCGCGACCTGACCCTCAAGGAAATAGAAGCGTATTAGCGGAATAAAAATCGGGAGCAGCCGTCCATTTTGGACGACTGCTCCTGGAACCTGCCAATCTTGAGTAGAAATAGGAGAGTATATCGCTGAAGTATCGAGAAAATACGCAAGATAATAAGCCTGAAAAATCCGTCAGCGACCAGAGAGCTGAACTCAAGAATTTTTAACAGCATTTCTCTTTTGCGGGAAAACCCGTATATGGGAGCATTACTGAGCTTAAAGTTCGACCTTAATGAAACGGTACAATATAGATACTTGATTGTAAGCAAACAGATAGTCTTCTATGAGGTTATAGAAAACACTATCGAGATCATACGGGTCTTGGACGCCCGCACAGATTATTTGAGCGTGCTGTTTACGAATGGAAAATCTCTGGTTCTCTATTCTTCTGACCTCTCGCAGGAAACGAGAAGTCTTTGCCGCCCGCCGGTATTCGGCGGATAGCAGGTCAGAAGAGTCACAAGGTCACGCCCATCCTGTATCTTTATCGCATCTACATCGTCTGGGGAAATAACCTGTATATCCGTTACCTCGTACTTCATCAGCGTCCAGATGTTGTCTATGTAAACAGTGTCGCCGATTCTGTTGTCTATTCAATTCACCTGCTTATCTCTCTCTCACAACATCCACCAACTCACAGATAAACTCTGAAATCCCGTTAAACGGCGGTTCGAGTCCGGTCAGTCGCTCAAAAACAGAGTTTGTCATCAATGGAAAAATAAAAAGCTTTCCGAGCTGAAAAAGCCCAGAAAGCCTTGATGACACTGCATTGGGAGCAGTGTCATCAAAATTGGCTGACCATGATGGTGCCGGTGACCGGACTCGAACCGGTATACTGTTGCCAGCGAGGGATTTTAAGTCCCTTGTGTCTACCATTTCACCACACCGGCAGGTGTATATAACAATTTACCACTCATTGGCCCGATAGTCAAGTCTTGGGTGTACCATTTACTGACAAGGAACTTTTTTACAAAAAGCGCGTCTATATACCCGATCGACAGATCCAAAACGGAATGCGGAGGTACATGAATGCAGCAAGCTGTTTCACTGATGCTCACCGGTATATGGATGCTGGTGCTGATAAATGAAAGCGCACGGATGACCGCACTGCCCGAGACGAAGTCCCCGGCTTATATCGACGGAAAAATAGAACCGCTGCCGAGTGACAGTGACTCTGAAAACTGAATACAACCACAGCCATGAAGCCCGGAGCGATCCGGGCTTCAATTGCGTTATGAGCATTTTACTTCGACGTTACACGTCCGCGTCGCGCAGGACCTTACCGGCCATCACGCGCGTGCCGAGCAGCCAGACGATATCGTTATCCTGAATGGTCATGTTGACATCCGGCTGGACAATGGGCAGGTTGCCGCGCTGTAAGCCGAGGATCATGCAGTCATAGTTCTCACGGATGCCGCTGTCCTTTATGCTGCGCCCGTCAAGGGAGTCGCCCTTATCAACGTGCAGCGCGTAGGAATACAGGCCGCCCTCCGCCTTGCTCTCGGAGCCGATATACTCTCTGAGCGTCGGCGCGTCGGCGCTCTCCTCAAGGCCGAGACTGAGACGCAGCGTGCGCAGGTTCTCCCGCTCGCCGACGACATAGATCGTGTCCCCGGCGGCAAGCGCCGTGTTCCCGGCGGGCATGTTCTTTCTGCGCTTACCGTGGACGAGCTTTATAACGTTGACGCCAAAACGTCGTCCCCAGCCGAGATCCTTGAGGCTCTGTCCGGCAAAGCCGGCAGGCAGGGAGAACGAATCCACACAGAGCTTTTCATCGAGCCACTGCTCATATTCGCCGCTGTCGGAGAAGTGCTGGAGCTGGCGTTCATTGAGGTTTGTAAGGAAGCGCGCCTCAACATTGAGGTAGGCCGAGGCAAGCCAGCCCATACGCGAGGCAAGCAGCAGCGCCGCGACTATGACCGGCAGCAGCCATGCACTGCCGATACCGGCAATGTTCCGAAGTGGGATGAAGGCGATGAGGGCAATGAGCAGTATCCTTATTCCTGACAGCGCCATGAGCGGCAGGCGGAAGCTGCGCTTTTTCATCCACAGCACAGTATACTGCGGGGAGCGCGTATCGAGCATGGGGCGGATAAACAGCGCCATGCCGAGATAGATGACCGCAAGAGTGACGGCCTTCGCGGCAGCGTCCGACGGCAGTGCGGTCTCGAGCAGCGGCAGCAGCCAGTACCGGCCGATGATGCCAATGCCCGCCATTATGACGCCGTAGAGCGCGACAGTGCGGATATAACGGCTGAGGAAAGCGGACCAGTCGCTGTCCTGCTCCTTCTCGCTCTGCTCCTCATCGGTGTAGCGCTCGAGCTTCTGAGTAAGCTTCTCGGGCAGGAGCTTTACAACGAAAGCATAGATATTATCGCTGTGCTTGATGAAGAACGGCGTTGTCAGCGTCGTGATAACGGAGACGGCGATGATGATAGGATAGATATAGTCCGCAATCACGCCGAGGGACAGGCCAAGGCTCGCTATGATAAAGGCAAATTCACCGATCTGCGCAAGCGAGCAGCCGCAGTGAACAGCATTCTTCAGGCTCTGCCCGGAGAGCAGCACCCCCATCGAGGAGAAGAACAGCTTGCCGACGATGGTAACAAGGGTGAGAACAAGGATCGGGACGATGTACTTCACGACCATAGCGGGGTCAAGCATCATGCCGACCGAGATGAAGAACACTGCGCCGAAGAGATCCTTTACCCCCTGCGTCAGATGCTCCACGCGCTCGGCATGTACCGTGCCCGCAAGCAGCGAGCCTGCGAGGAAGGCGCCGAGAGCCGAGGAGAAGCCGAGGGCATCGGCCAGGAGCACCATACCGAAGCACAGGCCGAGGGAGACGACCAGCAAAGTCTCATCGCTCATAAGAGGCGAAGCCTTGTTGAGCAGCGTCGGCAGCAGGTAGATGCCAAGGATGAGCCAGAGCGCGAGATACAGCACCAGCATGCCGAGCTTCAGCGCAAGCGCCATACCGGAGATGCCCTGCCCGACGGAAATGGTCGAGAGGATTATCATCATGAATATTCCCGCGATGTCCTCAATGACCAGTGTGCCGAACACGAGCTGGGCAAAGCGCTCCTTCTGGACGCCGAGATCATCAAAGGCCTTGATGATGATAGTGGTGGAGCTCATGGAGAGCATGCCGCCGAGGAAGACGCTGTCCATCGTGCCCCAGCCGAGCGCCTGACCGACAAGGTAGCCGAAGAGCAGCATGCCGCCGACCTCGGTCAGGGCGGTTATGATAGCCGTGCCGCCGACGCTCACGAGCTTATGGAGATTGAACTCCAGCCCGAGGCCGAACATGAGGATTATTATGCCGATCTCGCTCCATGTGCTTATGGAGGCGCTGTCGGTGACGTTAAAGAAGAAGGGCATGTACGGGCCGATCAGAAAGCCCGCGAGTATGTAGCCTAAGACGAGCGGCTGATTCAGTTTTTTGAAAATGACGGTGACGATGCCGCCGGTCAGAAGTATGACAGCAAGGTCGGAAATAAGTTCAGGCAGATGCAATATTAGTCCTCCGTTTCTGCCGCCGCGGCCATATCATGACCCGGCAGTGATTTCTTTTATGATACCATTATACTAAATTTTACCCCCTGCGCACAATGGCAAGCCTGTGAATTCTTTGTTAAGATATTTGGCTGTTAAGTCCTTGAAGAAAGCGGGCGGATGAATTATAATCGTACTTGGAGAAAAAGAACCACGCGAGCGCGCGGATCATCGGAGAGTGACGATATGAGCAAGTTCAAAGCTTTTCTGAAGAAAAAGGACATAACCGTGACGTGGCAGAGATACGGCATTGAGGCACTCGGCGCAATGGCGCAGGGGCTTTTCTGCTCGCTGCTCATCGGTACGATAATAAAGACGCTGGGCACACAGCTCGGCGTGCAGTTCATCACAGACATCGGCACCTACGCAATGGCGGTCTCCGGACCTGCGATGGCGGTCGCGATAGGCTACGCGCTGAAGTCGCCCCCGATGGTGCTGTTCTCGCTCGCGGCGGTCGGCTGGGCGGCAAACGCCGAGGGCGGCGCGGGCGGCCCGCTCGCGGTGCTGATAATCGCCATCGCCGCGGCTGAGTGCGGCAAGGCTGTTTCCAAAGAGACGAAGGTCGATCTGCTGGTCACGCCGGGCGTGACGATACTCGTGGGCGTCGCGTTGGCAAAGCTCATCGCGCCGCCTATCGGGACGGCGGCAAACGCGCTCGGCCTGCTGATAATCGAGGCGACGAACCTGCGCCCGTTCTTTATGGGCATTCTGGTGTCGGTGATTGTGGGCGTAGCGCTCACGCTGCCTATCTCCTCGGCGGCAATATGCTCGGTGCTCGGACTGACGGGGCTCGCCGGCGGCGCTGCCGTGGCCGGCTGCTGCGCGCAGATGGTTGGCTTCGCGGTAATTTCCTTCAGAGAGAACGGCTGGGGCGGCATCGTGTCACAGGGGCTTGGAACATCGATGCTGCAAATGAGCAACATTCTGAAGAACCCGCGGATATGGATCGCGCCGACGCTGGCCTCAGCGGTCACGGGGCCGCTTGCGACCTGTCTCTTTAAGCTCCAGATGAACGGCGCGCCGATAAACTCCGGCATGGGCACCTGCGGCTTATGCGGGCCGATCGGTGTGATAACCGGCTGGTTCGAGCCGTCCGAGGCGGCACTCGCGAGCGGGGCCGCGGCGATCACGCCGGGCGCGTTTGACTGGATAGGCCTCGCGCTCATTGCTATCGTCCTGCCGGCGGTGCTCTCGCCGCTCTTCAACGCAGTGCTGAGAAAACTCGGCTGGGTGCATGATGGCGACATGAAGCTGTCGTAAGGCCGTTGCTGACTGGTACATTTGAAACAATGGAATAAATCAAAGGAGAAAGCCGTGCGGCTTTCTCCTTTTGCTTGTGCGCTAAATGTGCGCCGAATTTTAGTTTGGAATTATAAAAAATTCCGTTCGAATCTCGAAAAAATAATCCAGATACCATTCGGCATCTGGATTATTGGCACGCCGTAAGGGATTCGAACCCCTGACCTTCTGGTCCGTAGATCGAAAAAGCTCTTCTCACGCTCCTTCTCCGTTTGCCAAAACCATTGATTTTACTCGGTTTTTTGCACGTGTGCTTGTCATATCTTCCTGTATCTTTTGGCGCACACGCATATCCTTGTGCGCTAAATGTGCGCCAAATTTTAGAACACTTTTCCCGCTCTCACTCTTGCAATCTGTCGAAAGCTATGATATGCTGTCGACGGTGCGAAAGCACTAAGGCGCTGCAAGGCCACGGTAGGCGGTTAGCCCCTGTACTTACGGGGGCAGCTTCTGCCCCCTGATCTGAAAGGGGGGCTGCCCATGAGCACTAACGAAGTTCTCCAACTTTGCTTGGTTATCATCGGTATTTGCAACCTGTTTATACAGGCAAAAAAGAAGTAATCGCCGTTCCCTCGAAAAGTCCGGCGATTACTTCAAAGCACTTTTAGGGGGCTAACCGTCAACCGGCAGCGCCTTTTTGTATGTTCATTATACTGCCCGCTCGGTGCTTTTGTCAAGCGCTGTGCGGGCTTTTCTTTTGCTTCAGAACAGGAACCGGCATCGTGCTTGAGGCTGCCGTGAGCGGGAGTCAGAGCGGGAAATCCCCGCCGCGCGCCTGTCCTGCCGCGTCTGCACGTGTGTCTTGCCTCGACGGTATCTCTGCATATCTGAGAGCGGGCGCCGCTCATGCGGCCTTGTGGCGCGTCCTGCGCTGCCTTGCCTATCTCTGATACCCCCATGAGCGGGAACCGTGGGCAAAACCCGAAAGCGTATTCGGATTTACTCGCCCTGCTCGATATAGCCGAGGAGCGGGCACAAAAAACAGGAAGCACTTTACCCGCCCGCCAATAAGGGGTGGGCGGGAGTGCTTCCATGTGTTCATTATAAGGGGCAGGGCAGCACTTGTCAAGCTCAGAGCGGGAGAGCGTAAAAAGAAGCATACCCGCACACCTCCACCAATAAGGGGCGGGGGCGTGTCGAATACGCTTCCAAGGGTTATTATAATGCCGTGCCGTGTGCCTGTCAAGCCCGGAGCGGGAACGGGTTTACTCCCGCTCGCTTTTGTCGCGCTCGATCTGGTTATCGATCGCGCGGCTGATGAATCCATTCACGCTTTCGCCCATGCTTTCGGCATGAGCCTTGATAATCTCTTTTTTCCCTTTGGGGAGAGTGACATTTATGCGGTCGTAATTCTCCTTGACATATTTATTTACTGAACGCTGCTGCGCCTTTGAAACAGTCTTTTTTTCTGCCATTATAGACCTCCGCAAAAAATTGGTGTGAGGGGTAGGCATCATTTACGTTCCCACTCCTCCGATTGTAGCTATATTATAGCGCATTTGTCTATTGATGTAAATAGTAAATGTGGATAAATATATTGGCGTAAATATGTATACTTTGCCAATAGACTATTGGTGTAAATAGTGGTATTATATAGACAGTTAAGAGAGATAAACAGCCGGAAACAGACGGGAAACGGCCCCGAAACAGACTCTGGAATCTCCCCGAAACCAAAGCCCCGTGAACTGCTGGAAACGCACAGGAACCGGCCTTGAAACAACTCAGGAGCGGGAAAAAGAAAAGGAGAATACAACATGAGCACACAGGAAATCGAAAGAAAGATCAGGCTGCTGCGCGAAATGCAGCGCATGGCGGAGGAGGCACAGGCCGAGGCCGACGCACTCAAGGACGAAATAAAGGCGTATATGGGCGATTCTGAGGAGCTTTACGCCGGTGAGTACAAAGTTACATGGAAACCCGTGGAAAGCTCCAGAATCGACACTGCGGCCTTGAAAAAAGCTCTCCCGGAGCTTGCGGCGCAGTTCACCAAGACCGCGACGACCCGCCGCTTCTGCATCGCATGAGAAAAGCCCCTTGCCTGAACGCCGACCAAAGCAACAGGCAAAGAGCTTATAAGGCCACCCGGAGCGGGTGTGTATAGATTATATCGCGCCCGCTCCATTACGTCAAGGAGGATCATAGACATGACAGAATCTTTTATCCAGAATACCCCGGCGCCGGCAGCCCCGTCTACGGAAGAGCAGGAGCGGGAAGAGGAGATCAGGAAGATATGCAGGCTTCTCCAGTCCCTGAGCCTGAAGAAGCTCCAGAACCTGTATTTCCTTGTACTGTATATGTGAGGGGGCTGGATAATGAACGGCAACTCCCCCGCGCGCGTATATATGCGGAACGTCAGGTTTTCTCAGGTTTTCCGTTCCGACTCTTGGTGCCGTGTGCCTGAAGCTGCCCTCTTCTGCCGCTGATTGCGCAAGCGTGAAATATAGTCTCCAGAGCGGGTCAATTCCCGCTCTGATTTTTTCCTTTTTAGGGACTCCGATTTCTCCGGATTTATCTTGCCTCTTCGCAACGCTCGAAACCGCTCAAAACACTGGGCTTTTCCCGCTCTACCAGCTTCAAATTATACGCGATTTCACGGATAAAATCTCCGTGCCACCGTTTGGCCGTTGCCTCGCTGACTCCGGACAGCTTCAGCGCCGCGCCGGGGAGGTTATACCGCGTGTTTGCCCAATACACCAACCGTATAAGCTCCAGACGCTGTTTTGCATCGCGCTTTCCCTTTGTGGCCTGTATGGCCTCTTCAACCGCGCGGCGCTCTGACGCGCGCTGACAATTCGGATAGCGGTAAAGGATCAGCTTTATGTAGCCCCACCAATCATACCTCGGTTTGCTCATGGAATAACCTCCTGCTTCAATGTCCCGCTCCGGGCAGACATCATAGCAGATGGCGCATACCCCGGCTTTATACCGTTGACTCGAAGCTGAATATCTTCAGCGTCTCTTCCGTTTTGCCGTATACCGCACGGCGGCTGACAAAGGACACTTCACACGGGAGACCGTCGTAGCCCGGATTGAAAATGATATCCACATAATCTTCACCGCAGTTTATAATTCCCTTTGCCATCTGGTAAAAATCTGATGCCGAGAGCGTGAACTTCTTGATATTGACTTCCATGGTTAACCTCCAAAATCTTATTATGTGGCCGTCTGTGGCCTATCTGATCGTGTCTGTCTGCCGCGGCGCGGCGTGGTATCTCCCGCTCCGAGCGGGTATGTATGGCTGCTGTCGGCCTTTGAACCGGGGTCAAAATACCTCACATACTGAGACGCGCCCCGCGTATAAGGCGCTCTGTAAAGCAGCGTGCAGCCGCGGGGAACGCGCATTTCGGACTCGGCATATCTGACGATCTCCACCGGCGCAGATACCGCAGGAGGCGTCAGATTGCGCGAGAGCGTGTATCTCTTGGCGTTCGGGATATAACGCACCTGACGGATAAGGTATTGCGCAAGCGCCGTGAAATCGCCGTTGACATGGTATAGCTCTTCTTCCATGACAAAGCCCATCCGTGCCCACTTGGCCATACAGGCCTTGAGTGCGGCGCGGTTGATGATCACATGATGATGCAGCCGTACCGGCTTTCCTGTGTCTCCGTCCATGTCTGACGTGATCCCGATATAGCGAAGCTCGACGGCTCCGACGTCATACCGAACGCGGCGGACGAAGTTTTCAAGCTCTTTCTGTGCGGCCATGAAAAGTGCGTCTGCCTCGCTCTGGATACCGGCAGCCATGAGCTGCGCCGCTCTCGCTTGCAAGCGCTCATACCCCCGCTCTGAATAGGTGAGAAGTAAATGCACATCTTCATCAGCGGAGAAATTATTGTTCAGCCACCGGGCGAGTTCCCGCTCTGCGTTGTCAGCTGCGCGGGAGGCGCGGGCGATTTCCCTCTTGCGCTCCCTCTTCGTTGTCCCTGCCGGAACGCGGGCAGGGAATTTGGTTTTCTCGACTATTCCGTTTTTGCAGATATATTTTCGGGTCAGCCATATCACCGCCGTACTGCTCATGCTCCCGCTCCTTTTCTGGTTTCGTCCTAAACCGTGCCGTTATCGAGATAGGAAGAAGCGCCGCCGCGCCGAGGCGAAATCCCGCTCCCTCGTGATCGAGGGAACAGGATTTTCAAATCAGAAGCTGTCTATACGCTGCTGGCCGGTCATTTTGTCCAGCACATTCCCCAGCGCCGTTGCCGTGGCCGTGATCTCATGCAAGCGGCCTTTGAGCGAACGCAGATACTCTTCAAGCTGTTTTGCGTCCTCAGCAATGTAATAGCCCGGTGTTTCTCCGGTCGACGCGCAGATCGGGACACCTGCGCAGCGCAGCTTCTGGATTCTCTTCGCAATTTCCCGCGGCGTAGAATCGAGCATTTTTGCCAGAACTGCCCCGGTGACGGGACTGTCGGGGCCGAGCGGGATATAATCCCGAAGCTCCCCTTGCTCTGACATTGAGCTTGTGATATACTGATCAGCGGGAATTGCGATTTCTTCAAAGGGGTTTCGCGTTTCTCTGTCCCGCTCCGGTGTTGCCGCACCTGAGCGGGCTTTTTCTTTGTCGAGGCTCATTGCATTGTCTCCTGATGTTCCAGCGCTGGAAACGGCACGATATTTGAGCTGTTCAGGAAGCTTTCCAGCACTTCGAGATTGACGAGGTACTTACCGCCGACACGCACCGCGGGGAGCTGCCCTGTCGTCACCAGACGCCGCAGCGCGGTCTTTGTGAGCGCCGTTTCGGGGTCCCGCTCCATGATCCATGCGTGCGCTTGGTCTAATGTCCTCATGCGCGGCATATCAAGACACCCCCTCGGCGGAGATTTCATCGATAAGGTTAATAATGCGCACTTTCTCTTCGTCCGGAAGCTCATGTCTCAATTTCCGCGACAAGCTATAGTCTGCGATTCCCAACTTATCGGCAATTTGCCAGATACGAACCTTTTTCTCCGCTGCATACTTTTTTATTTCGCCATTGTTCATTTTACTTGCCTCCAAATTGTTGTTGCAATTATTTCTTGCTCGTGTTATAGTATATATGCCGCAACAGCAATGTGCAATGATTTTTTGCAAAAATTTCAAAAGAGCAACAGATTCTTGCTAAAACGGAGTGAATTGATATGCCACGCAAGCGCGAAACATTACCTGAAAACTATAATGCAGATTTCCCTAAACGATTACGCGAGCTTTTGGCCGAAAATGGTAAATCACAAAAAGAGCTTGCCGAAGCCATGGGTAAGACTCGGCAGGCTATCGGTTACTATGCAGATGGTTCTTCCTCTCCCGATTGGGAGGCTCTAAAATTCATTGCTAATTATTTTGAGGTTTCCGCAGATTATCTATTGGGGCTCAGCGATGTAAAGAGTTCTGAGGCAAATATGCAGATGGTGTGTAATTATACCGGGCTTTCAGAAGACGCTATCCTTGTTTTGCGAGATGCGTTTACGTCTATTCATCATTATTGTGCGCTGAGTGACTTAATCGAAAGTGATGATTATTTGAATTACTATTTATGCAGAGTACGTGAAGAAACCATAACTTTAGATAATCTCTGTGAGGATTTGAAAGCAAACTTTCCAACTAATGAGCAGCTCAAATACAACGCAATGAAATTTGCAGATCCCGTTATAACCGCCCGAGAGCGCTTAGAAGTTGCTTTGTATCGTTTATCAGACTCCTTTACAGATGATGTAAACCAACTGTATTCATCAAGAAATGCCTTGTACAAGGCTACAGACATCATAGACGAAATTTTCGTCACAGCATCTACGTTAGCTTCTGCCGATAGAGGAGATACAGACGATGGCGAACATAAAGAGGATTGACGGCAAGACCGGCACGGCCTATAAGATCACAGTCACCAAAGGCCGCGATCTGGACGGAAAGCAGATACGCCATTACCGGACATGGACTCCCGCTCCCGGAATGACAGAAAGGCAAATGGAGAAAGCCGTGCGGTGTGCAGCTATGGACTTTGAGCGGGAGATTTTCCAAGGGTACCAGGCAGACGACCGGCAGAGCTTCGCAGAATATGCCGAGTACGTGCTTGACCTGAAGGAGCGGAGCGGGTGCAAGACTCGCACGGTGCTTTCATACCGTGAGCTGCTGCGCCGCATCAACCCAGCAATCGGACACATGAAGCTTGCGGATATCCGCCCGCTGCACCTAAACCGCTTTTATAAGTCTCTGGCCGCCGAGGGCGTGCGCAGAGCGGGCACGAAAGCCCGGTTGACCGGAGACATGGCCGCCGTGCTGAAAGAGCGCAGCATGACCCACAAGGACGCAGCAGAGGCCGCGGGCATATCCCCGGCAACTGTGGACGCCGTTTGTCTCGGACGCGGGGTATCAAAGGAGTCGGCAGAGAAGCTCTGCACCGGCCTGAAGCTCCCGCTCGCGAAGTATTTCGTAATGGAGCAGGACATGCGCCCGCTCTCAGGCAAAACAATACTGGAGTATCACCGCTGCATACACGCTATACTTGCTCAAGCGGAGCGGGAAATGCTTGTATCTTACAATGCGGCTGCAAAGGCAACGCCGCCGAAGCCCGAACGCCGGGAGGTAAACTATTTCCAGCCTGAGGAGCTGCCGCGCATACTCGACGCGCTGGACGAAGAGCCTATCAAATGGCGCACGCTTGTGAATCTCCTCATTGTCACCGGCTGCCGCCGAGGGGAAATAGCCGCCCTCAAGTGGGCAAAGGTCGATTTCAAAAACAGTAAGATCACCGTAGACTCGACGCTGATATACACCCCGCAGACCGGTATACAGGAAAATGCAACCAAGACGCGGGACGTGCGCTATCTGAAGCTCCCCGCCGAGACTATGGCACTGCTGAGGAGTTACCGGCAATGGTGGGTAGAGCTGCGCTTCAAGAACGGCGACCAATGGGCGGGGGCTGATTACCTGTTTGTCCAGAATGACGGCAAGCCCATGAACCCGGACACGATCTCCGCTTGGGTCTCCGACTTCTCCGCCCGCCGCGGGCTGCCGCACATCAACCCGCACGCTTTCAGGCACACAGTGGCCTCCGTGCTTATCAATAACGGGCATGACATCGTTACCGTCTCCCGGAGGCTCGGCCACTCCCGCACATCTACCACGCTTGACATATACTCTCACCTTATCGCCGAGGCCGACGCCGACGCCAGCGAGTGCATAGCAAACTCACTCCTCCGCCGACAGGCATAAGAGCGGGCGGCCTTCAGCATACAGGATCGGCAGAAAAGCAAAAACGGCTGCACTCCTTTTCCGGAGTACAGTCGTTTTTTCGGGCTTGTGCGCTAAATGTGCGCCAAATCGTGATTTTTGAGGAATCGCTACAAAAAGCCGAAAGCCTGTAACCATTGAGATTACAGGCTTTTTCGTGGCACGCCGTAAGGGATTCGAACCCCTGACCTTCTGGTCCGTAGCCAGACGCTCTATCCAGCTGAGCTAACGGCGCATATCAGCTCTCAACTGAGAGCTTGTTTATATTAGCACAGTCGGAAGAATAATGCAATACCTTTTTTCGATTTTATTGGAAAATTTTTATCTGGCTGCGTCCGGCTGTGTGCTCTTACCAGCCCATGGAATCGCAGACGGAGTCGGCGATGTCGCCGACGGCCTTAAGCGTGCGGCCAACCGCGCTCTTCATGGGGTGCTTCTTGGGACGCATCGCGATCATGGCCGCGCTGCCGACGATCAGCCCCATACCCATACCGACATAGAAATTTCTTTTATTCATTTTTTACACCTCCATAATCAGGTATCTATATTATGTGCGCAAAATACGTTGATACATCGAGGCAAATTGTGGTAGAATAAAAGCATGAAGCAACTCTCAGCCAAATCGGAGGGATATATATGAGCGTAAGAATACTGGCGGTCGGCGACGTGTGCGGCCAGCCGGGTCTGGATTTTTTGGAAAAGCGCCTGAAAGAATACAAAAAGGAACAGAACATCGCCTTTGCCGTCGTTAGCGGTGAAAACGCAAACGTCGTCGGCATCACACCGCGGCAGGCCGACGCGATCCTCCGCGCCGGTGCAGACGTTATCACGCTCGGCAACCACACATGGACACGCACGGAGCTTCAGCCCTACCTTGACGAGCGGCGCAAAATTCTCCGCCCGGCAAACTTCGGCCCGCAGTGCCCGGGGCGCGGCATCAACGTATACTCCACACCGTTCGGCGATGTCTGTGTGCTGAACCTGATGGGGCGCTTCACGCTCGACAGCAACACCGACAACCCCTTTGTCATCGCAGACGGGTACATGGCCGAGATAAAGGAGAAGATCATCCTTGTGGACTTCCACGCCGAGGGCACGAGCGAGAAGCGGGCGATGGGCTATATGCTCGACGGCCGCGCCTCCGCGGTCTGGGGCACACACACCCACGTGCAGACCTCGGACGCCTGCGTGCTGCCGAAGGGCACGGGTTACATCACCGACCTCGGCATGACGGGTGCGGTACACTCCGTGCTCGGCGTCGACCCGGAGCAGAGCATAGGCAAATTCATGGGCGACCCGCCGCGCCGCTACGAGGCCGCGAAAGGGCCGGCAAAGCTTGAGGGCTGCATATTTGAGATAGACCCGGAGACGGGCAGGTGCCTGAGCGCCGAAGGGATAAGGTTAACATGAGCAAGATAAAAATTCTCCATGCTGCCGACCTGCATCTGGACTCCCCGTTTGAGGGGCTCCCGGCAGGCAAGGCCGCCATACGCCGCGGCGAACAGCGCGCGCTGCTGTCGCGGATAGCCGAGCTTACGCACCGAGAGGGCGTGCAGCTTGTGCTGCTCGCGGGCGACCTGCTCGACAGTGAAAATACATACTACGAAACTGGCGAGGAGCTCTGCCGCTCGCTGAGCCAGATTGCGGCGCCGGTATTCATTTCTCCCGGCAACCATGATTTCTATTCGCCGAAATCCGCCTACGCGCGCCTCAAGCTCCCGGAAAACGTACACGTGTTTACCTCCGGGGACATTGAAGCACTCACGCTGCCGGAGCTCGGCGCGCGCGTGTTCGGCGCGGCGTTTACCGATAAGCGCAGCGGTGCAATGCTGCGCGGCTTCCACGCCGAGCATGAGGACGGTTTGCTGAACGTTCTGTGCATCCACGGCGATGTGGGCGTCAAGGACTCGGCCTACGACCCCATAAGCGAGGACGAACTCAGATCCAGCGGCATGGACTACGTCGCGCTTGGACACGTCCATAAAGCCAGCGGCCTTAAAAAGGCCGGGGACACATGGTACTCATGGCCGGGCTGCCCGGAGGGGCGCGGCTTTGACGAGACGGGGGAAAAGACCGTGAGCATCGTCACCCTCGGCGACGGCGAATGCAGCCTTGAGCCTGTGTGCATCGCGAGCCGTCGGTACGAGATACTGAAGATCGACGTCACGGGCACCGATCCCCTGCTCGCGATCCACACCTCGCTGCCGGACGAGACGGTGAAGGATGTGTACCGCATCATCCTCACAGGCGAACCGGACACGAGCCCCGACTTGAGCCGCCTGCACTATAACCTTGAAGAGCTGTTCTTCGAGCTTCAGCTGCGCGACGAGACGCGGCTGCGCCGAAGCGTATGGGAACGCGCCGGGGACGACACCCTGCGCGGGCTCTTTCTCAAGAAGCTCCGGGCAAAATACGACGCGGCGCGCGACGACGAGCAGCGCCGCCGCATAGAGCAGGCCGCCCGCTGGGGGCTCGCCGCGCTCGACAACATGGAGGAGGTCGCAAAGCATGAAGATCAATAAGCTGACGGCGTCCTTCGGAAAGCTGGAAAACGAGACGCTGAGCCTGCACGACGGGCTGAACATCATATACGCGCCGAACGAAAGCGGCAAATCCACATGGTGCGCGTTCATCATGGCGATGCTCTACGGGGTGGATTCCTCGGAGCGCGCCCGCGCGGGCTACCTGCCCGACAAGCTGCGCTACGCCCCGTGGTCGGGCGCACCGATGGAGGGCAGCATGGAGCTGACTGCCGACCGGCGCGATATCACCATCACCCGCAGGACGCGCACGAAGAGCGCGCCGATGAAGGATTTTTCCGCGGTGTACACCGGCAGCAGCGTCCCGGTGAAGGAGCTCAACGGCAGCAACGCCGGGGAGATGCTGACGGGCGTATCAAAGGACGTGTTCCGCCGCAGCGCGTTCATCGCGCAGGGGACGGTCGCCGTCTCGGGAAGCCCGGAGCTTGAAAAGCGGATAAACGCGATAGTCTCCACGGGCGAGGAATCCGGTTCATTCAGCGAAGCTGACGAGCGGCTGCGCGCATGGCAGCGCAAGAGGCGCTATAACCGCAAGGGCATGCTGCCGGAGCTTGAGGCAAAGATGGACGACACCCAGCGCCGGCTCGACGACATGGGCGGCTCTATCGGGGACGTCGAGTCCCTTGAAAAGCAGCTTGAGGAGACGAAGGCGCGCTGCACCAGGCTTGAGCAGAAGGTCACGGACGCGCGCCGCCGCCAGCGCCGCGAGGCGCTCGACCGGCTGAAC
>ERZ773108.754-NODE-754-length-35109-cov-35.645575_pt1 | contig 35109 bp, 29 predicted proteins | sample MGYA00580570_ERZ773108 | MGnify/ENA primary metagenome ERZ773108 (study PRJEB29015, sample SAMEA2737840) | human gut metagenome | biome: human gut; feature: human-associated habitat; material: faeces | place: China | collected 2012 ...
CTTTTCTGCTGCCCCGGTGCAGCCGGCGGTTCCCGCAGGAAATTGGCCGGGGCCGTCCCTGCCTGAACGCCCACATCGGCAAGTGCATGGCGGTGTGCAGCGGCAAGATAAGCCGTGAAAACTACGAGCAGGCCGTCAAAAGCGCTGTCCACCTCATCCGCTACGGCAAAAAGGATATTCTGAAAACCCTCAACGAGCGGATGCTGGAAGCCTCTGACCGGCTGGAATTTGAGACAGCGGCCCTCATCCGCGACCAGATTGCCGCCATTACTAAGGTGACGGCAGGGCAGAAGGTCGTGGTTGACCCCGACGTGGAGATGGACGTGGTAGCGCTGGCGGGTACGCCCGGCAGTGTCTGCGCGGCTGTCCTCCGCTTCCGGGAGGGGCGGCTGACCGACAAGCGGGAGTTTCTGTTCCACGACACCGCCGACATCGCGGCGGTGCGGGAGGAATTTCTGCCCCGGTACTACCTCGACGATGAGCAGATACCGAAAGTCATTGCCGTGGACGAGCTGCCGCCGGATGTGGACGCTTTGCAGCAGGCCCTCAACGAGAAGCGGGGCAGTGAGGTGCAGCTCTATGTCCCTCAGCGGGGCGATAAGGCGCACCTCGTCGAGATGGCCCACACCAACGCCGTCGAGCGGCTGGCCCGCGAGAGCGGCCGTTACGCCCGGGAGGAAAAGCTTCTGGATGAGCTGGCGCAGGTGCTGGGCCTGCCCAAGCCCCCCCGCACCATCGAGTGCTATGATATTTCCAACTGGGGCGACGGCACCAGCGTCTGCGGCATGGTGACGTTCCGGGACGGCAAGCCCTACAAGGCGGGCTACCGGAAGTTCAAGATGAAGACCGTCGCCGGCACCGATGACTACGCCTCGCTGGCGGAGACCGTCTCCCGCCGTGCGGCTGAATACGAAAAGTATTCCGAAATGGCCGCAAACGGCGAGCCGAGCAGCAACTACTTCGGCCAGAAGCCTGACCTGCTCCTGATGGACGGCGGCAGGGGACAGGTGAGCGCCGCGAAGGCTGCACTGGCCGGGACGGCACTGGCCGATGTACCCCTCTACGGCATGGTGAAGGACGACCACCACCGCACCCGCGCCATCGTGGACAGCGAAGGCCGGGAGATCGCCATCAACATGAACCGCGGGACGTTCACCTTCGTCACCGCCATTCAGGACGAGACGCACCGCTTTGCCAACGCCTACCGCAAGCAGCAGATGAAGCAGAAGAGCTATTCGTCCACCCTCACCGAGGTGCCGGGCGTCGGCCCCAAGACGGCCAAAGCCCTGATGGCACAGTTCAAGAGCGTGAGCGCCGTCAAAGAGGCCACCCCTGACCAGCTGGAGAACACCCCCGGCGTCGGACGGCAGATGGCCCAGACCATTTACGAATATTTCCACCCGCAGGGGTGAAGCAAGTGGAAAAGTCCGGCGCAGACCAGTCTGCGGCCGGGCTTTTTGTAAGGAGTTTTTATGTACCAGTTCCAATACGACATCAAGCCGGGCCGTTACCGGCACTTCAAGGGCAACGAATATCAGGTCATCGGGATGGCCCGCCACAGCGAGACCGAAGAGGAGATGGTGGTCTACCGTCCCCTGTACGGCGAGGGCGGGCTCTGGGTGCGCCCGGCGGCTATGTGGGCCGAAGAGGTGGAGCGGGACGGCAAGCGTCAGCCGCGCTTTGCCTACATTGGCGAAATGTAAGGGCTTGCGCCCGGAGGCCAAACGCGATACAATGGGTTTTGCAGAACAAACGCACCTGCAAAGCTGTATAAATGAGCACTATACATACAAGATGTAAAATTTTGGAGGATAACAGCTATGGCTTGTACTACCATCCTTGTCGGAAAAAAAGCCTCGTATGACGGCTCTACCATGATCGCCCGGAACGACGATTCCGGCTCCGGCCACTTCACCGCGAAAAAGTTCGTTGTCGTTCAGCCGGAGGAGCACCCGGCTGTTTACAAGTCGGTCATCTCTCATGTAGAAGTTCCCCTGCCGGGCAATGCCCTGCGGATGACCGCCATGCCTAACGCCGTGGAGGGCAAGGGCATCTGGGCTGCTTCGGGCGTCAACGCCGCCAACGTCGGCATGACCGCCACCGAGACGATCACCTCCAACCCCCGGGTTCTGGGCGCAGACCCGCTGGTGGTCTATCAGCCCGCCGGGGACGGCCAGCTGGAAGTCCCCGGCGGCATCGGCGAGGAAGATATTGTTTACCTCGTCCTGCCCTACATCCATTCTGCCCGCGAGGGCGTGCTCCGTCTGGGCAAGCTGCTGGAAGAGTACGGCACCTATGAGATGAACGGCATCGCTTTCCAGGATGTGGACGAGATCTGGTGGCTGGAGACCATCGGCGGCCACCACTGGATGGCCCGCCGTGTGCCGGATGACTCCTATGTGGTCATGCCGAACCAGCTGGGCATCGACGCCTTCGACCTCGACGACGCTTTCGGCGCACAGGAGAATCATCTCTGCTCTGCCGACTTGCGGGAGTTCATCCGGGACAATCACCTCGACCTCTCGCTGGATGGCCGTCTGAACCCGCGTGACGCCTTCGGCAGCCACGACGACGCCGACCACGTTTACAACACCCCCCGCGCATGGTTCATGCTCCGCCACCTCAACCCCAACACCTGGGTCTGGGACGGCCCTGCCGCCGACTACGGCCCCCGCTCGGACGACCTGCCCTGGTGTATGGTGCCGGAGCGGAAGCTGACCCCGGAGGATGTGAAGTATGTGCTGTCCTCCCACTATCAGGGGACTCCCTTCGACCCCTACGCCAGCTACGGCGACAAGAGCATGAAGGGAGCTTACCGCTCCATCGGCATCAACCGCAACGATTTCATGGCCCTCATCCAGATGCGGCCTGACGTGCCGGAAGACATCCGCGCGGTGGAGTGGATCGCCTACGCCTCCAATGCCTTCAATACCATGGTGCCGTTCTACGCCAACGTCGAGCGCACCCCGGCCTATCTGGCCTGCACCACCGGTGAAGTCTCCACCGACAGCTTCTACTGGGTGAGCCGGATGATCGCCGCCATGGCCGATGCCTCCTACGCCAAGAGCCTCATCCATGTGGAGCGGTACGAGGAGGGCGTCCTCTCCGCCAGCCGCGCTCTGCTGAATCAGTACGATAAGAACATCGCTTCGGCCGAGGAGAGCCAGCGCGCCGCCCTGCGGGAGGAGGCCAACACCGCCATCGCTGCCGAGTTGAAGAAGAGGGCTTCCGATACGCTGGATAAGGTCCTCTTCGAGCTGAGCAGCGGCATGAAGAACGCCTACGCCCGTTCGGACGCCTGAATCACATCCGACCCGGAAGGGAAAATCATTTCCGGCAAAACCAAAACCGTCAAAAACGGTCAAATCGACCCACAAAACCGTCATCCGCCCCGAAGCTGACCGCTCCGGGGCGGATTTTTTGTGCTCTTTTGCGGGTTGTATCCCACTTCTTGTGCAGAATGCACGATTTTAACGGAAATATTTTGGCAGATAAACGGACGGAAAGTGATTGATTTTGACGGAATATTTGCTATAATACAGACAGAAACAGTCAAAACAATTCAAACACAAGCAAAAACGTGCAACAGGAGGGATGAAGATGTTGGCAGAGGAGCGGCTTTCCCGCATCATGAAGCTGCTGAGCCAGCAGCGCACCGCGACGGTGCAGGAGCTCTGCGAGGCGCTGGACGCCAGCGAGTCCACCATCCGCCGCGATTTGAACGAGCTGGACAGGATGGGCAAGGTGAACAAGGTACACGGCGGCGCGACCCTGCCGGACAGCCAGTTCCTTGCCGACGAGCCGACGATGGCCGCAAAGGAAGCGCTGGCTGTCGTCCAGAAAAAGTGCATCGCAAAGGCGGCGGCGGCCCTCATCACCGCAGAGGATTTTGTCTTTCTGGACGCAGGCAGCACCACGCTGGCGCTGGTCCGGGAGCTGAGCGGCCCGGCGCTGGACGCCCGGTACGTCACCAACGGCGTCGCTCACGCCCGTCTGCTGGCCCAGAAGGGCTGCAAGGTCTTTCTGGTGGGCGGTCTGCTGCGGCCCGAGACGGAGGCCATCATCGGCGCTGCGGCTCTCCACAGCTTGCAGCAGTACAACTTCACGAAAGCGTTCCTGGGGGCAAACGGCGTGGCGCTGGACGCAGGATTCACGACCCCCGACCCCGAGGAAGCGGCTGTCAAGGCCACGGTCGTGCGCCGGGCGAGAGAAGCCTGGTTCCTCGTGGATGACTCGAAATTCGCCCGCATCTACCCGGCGGTCATCGCCGAGCTGTCCGGCGGCGCGATCCTGACGAATCATTGTCCGAATCCGAAATACAGACAATACACTCTGGTAAAGGAGGCAGCAGAATGATCTATACCGTGACATTCAACCCGGCCATCGACTACGTCGTGCGGCTGGACACACCGCTGGAAGTGGGCGAGGTGAACCGCGCCAAAGGCGAGGACTGCGTGCTGGGAGGCAAGGGCATCAACGTGTCCGGTGTGCTGGCCGAGCTGGGCTGCCGGAACACGGCGCTGGGCTTTGTGGCTGGTGAGACGGGTGCGTGGCTCGAGCGGGGTCTGGCCGCGCAGGGCATCACCACCGATTTTATCCACCTCGAGCAGGGCATGACCCGCATCAACGTCAAGATAAAGGCGGGGCAGGAGACCGAGCTGAACGGCGCAGGCCCGGACATCCCCGAGAGCGCCATGGAGCAGCTGGAAGCACAGCTTGATCAGCTGGCCGAGGGCGACATCCTCATTCTGGCGGGGAGCATCCCGTCCAGCCTGCCCCAGACCACCTACGAGCGTCTGCTGGCCCGTCTGGAAGGCCACGGCGTGCATACAGTGGTGGACGCCACCCGCGACCTGCTGGTGAATGTGCTACAGTATCACCCCTTCCTCATCAAGCCCAACAATCATGAGCTGGGTGAGATCGTGGGCCGCACCCTCACCACCGACGCCGACATCACCGCTGCCGCCCGCACCCTGCAGGAAAAGGGCGCCCGGAACGTACTGGTGAGCATGGCCGGTGACGGTGCGCTCCTGCTGGACGAGAAGGGCGAAGTCCACCGCATCGGTACGCCCAAGGGCAAGGTGGTCAACAGCGTGGGCGCAGGCGACAGCATGGTGGCCGGTTTCGTGGCAGGCTATCTGCGCAGCGGCAGCTATCTGGAAGCCCTGCGTCTGGGTACTGCCTGCGGCAGTGCCACTGCGTTCAGCCTCGGGCTGGCAAAGAAGGAAAAGATCGACGCCCTGCTGGCGACGATTTGAGCGATAGAAGGAAACAAGGAGAGGAGACACACTATGCGAATCACGGAATTGTTCACGGCACAGTCCATCGCGCTGGACGAAGCCCAGCAGGACCGCAGCCAGATCATCGACCGTCTGGTGGAGCTGCAGGCGACCCACGGCAACATCAGAGACAAGGAAGCCTACAAAAAGGGCCTGTATGAGCGCGAGGACGAAGGCTCGACCTATGTGGATAACGGCATCACCGTCCCCCATGCCAAGTGCGACTGCGTGACCCGGCCCAGTCTGGCGGCCCTCCGCCTCAAGACCCCGGTACAGTACAATGCCGAGGACGACGGTAAGACCGATCTGCTGTTTGCCATCGCAGCCCCCAAGAACGGCAGCCTCCACGTGGATATGCTGGCCCGTATGATGCAGATGCTCATGAACGAGGACTTCGTGGAGAAGCTGCGCACCGCCAAGACCCCGGAAGACTTCCTCGCCGCCATCGATGCGCAGGAAGAAGCCCAGTTCGGCGACGAGAGCTTCACCGACCAGGAGATCGGGCAGGCGGGCTGCCGTGTGCTGGCCGTCACCGCCTGTGTCAACGGCATCGCCCACACCTACATGGCCGCTGAAGCCCTGAACAAGGCCGGTGCCAAGATGGGCGTGACCATCAAAGTCGAGACCAACGGCTCCGACGGCGCAAAGAACATCCTGACGAAAGATGAAATTGCAAACTGCGACGGCATCATCGTGGCGGCGGAGAAGAAGATCGAGACGGCCCGCTTCGACGGCAAGCCGGTCCTCTTCACCCGCGTGGACGACGGCATCCACAAGCCCGAAGAGCTCATCCACAAGATAACCTCCGGCGAGGTGCCGGAGTTCCACGCTAAGGGCGGCGCACAGGCCGCGGAGGACGCTTCTGCCTCCGACAGCTTTGGCCGCAGCCTCTACAAGAACCTGATGAACGGCGTCTCCCATATGCTGCCCTTCGTGGTGGGCGGCGGCATCATGATAGCGCTGGCCTTCCTGCTGGACGATTACAGCATCGACCCCTCCAACTTCGGCATGAACACCCCGCTGGCCGCCTTCTTCAAGACGGTGGGCTCTGCGGCCTTCAGCTATATGCTCCCCATCCTGGCGGGCTTCATCGCCATGTCCATTGCGGACCGTCCGGGTCTGGCCGTCGGCTTCGCAGGCGGCGTGCTGGCCATGAACGGCACCAACTTCGCCGGTATCGCCGCTGGTGAGACCACCGGCATCTCCGGCGGCTTCCTGGCCGCTCTGCTGGCCGGTTTCGTGGCCGGTTATGTGGTGGAGTTCCTCAAGAAGATCACCGAAAAGCTCCCCGCCAGCCTGAACGGCATCCGCCCCATGCTCATCTACCCGCTGGGCGGCATCCTCATCGTGGGCGCGGTCATGTGCGGTATCAACCCCATCATGGGCATGATCAACACCGCCATGACCAACTGGCTGAACGCCATGGGCGGCACCTCCAAGGTCCTGCTGGGCGCGATCGTGGCCGGCATGATGAGCATCGACATGGGCGGCCCCTTCAACAAGGCGGCTTACGTCTTCGGCACCGCAGCCCTCGCCTCCGGCAACTATGAGGTCATGGCCGCTGTCATGGTGGGTGGCATGGTGCCTCCCATTGCCATCGCCCTCTCCACCACCTTCTGCCCCAGGAAGTGGACTCCCGACGAGCGCCGCAACGGCATCGTCAACTACATCATGGGCCTCTGCTTCGTCACCGAGGGCGCTATCCCTTACGCTGCCGCTGACCCGCTGCGCGTCCTGCCCAGCTGTGTCATCGGTGCAGCCCTCTCCGGTGCGCTGTCCATGACCTTTGGCTGCGCCCTCCGCGCCCCTCACGGCGGCATCTTCGTCTTCCCGGTGGTTGACCATGCCGTGATGTACTGTGTGGCTCTGGCGGTCGGCAGCGTCGTGGGTGCAGTCATCCTGAGCCTGCTCAAGAAGACCCGCACCGAAGAATAACAAAGCCATTCTCCTCCTTTTCAAGTATAAACAGCCAAAGGCCCCCATCCGGCAGATACCGGATGGGGGCCTTTGGCGTGTAAGATGCAGTTAAAAAGGCTCTCCCAAGGGGAGAGCTGGCGCGTGAGCGCCTGAGAGGTTAAATTACCAATAAAACACAAAAACCCGCCTGGCAGCGGGTTTTTGTGTATAGAGGGGTGGGAAAGTATATAAAGTGGTGAATCGCGTGATCAGTCGGCAGCATATCGTACCCGAACACCGGGATCCCCGGCGGTACATCAGAACTTCAGTGACGCTGCCTTGCAGTATGTATTATACCCGAATTTGTTTTCTTGTCAAATGCAAAAATTTGGTTTCGCTTTAATTTAGCACTTTACTTTTTGACCAAAACTTTATATAATTAAAGATGGCAAAACGAAAACTGATTTTTGCACAGGTTGTGCTATTTCCACAACAATAAAACTTTACTTTCAAAAAATTTTATGTAATGTAACATATTTCAAAAGGAGTACTTTTCCTATGGACGATTTGGACCGCAAGATTCTCGCCCTCCTCGCAAAGAACGCCCGTATGCCGGTGAAGGAGATCGCCGAAAAGGTGGCGCTGACCAGTCCCGCTGTCTCCAGCCGAATCCACAAGCTGGAAACGGACGGCATCATCAGCGGCTATACCGTGATGCTCAACCGCCCGTCTGACCGGGTCTATGTGGATGCTCTCATCAGCCTCTCGGTGGCCCCGTCCCAGCGGGACGAGCTGGTGGAGCTGATGAAGAACAGCAAAGAGGTGCTGCAGTGCTACCACGTCACGGGCGCTTACACCTTCCTCATCAAGGTGAGCTGCGGCAGTATGCCCCAGCTGGAACACCTCATCTTACAGTTCCAGAAGCTGGGTACCACCAGCACCCAGATCATCCTCTCGACGCCCGTCAATCACGGTGACCTTGAGGCCATGATGCTGTAAGCGTTCATAGAACTGTTACACTTGTGGGTGCAATTTTCGCCCGCCGTGGGTCGTTTACCGAATAGCAGGGATAAAACATCAAATACTATCACTGCACACCGAAAACCTCACCCTGCGAACGAAAGGATAAATTGAATATGAAACGTATCATTGCTTGTCTGATGGCCGGCGTCATGCTGCTGGCTCTGGTGGGCTGCGGCGGGTCGGGCAGCTCCGGCAGCGCGTCTTCTGCCGCGAAGAAAGATTACACCCAGATCCTCCACGACGCCCGCAGCGACGAGGACAACGAGTATGAGATGATATTCACCAAAGGCGAGGACGGCAAGTTCACCGCCCAGTACGGCTACAGCGCCGAGTATGAGGCCGACCAGCTCTCCGACGAGGTGGCCAACATGATGATGCCTCTGCTGGGCCTCGAGGACGATATGTACGACGACTTCGCCGCCTCGGTGTCCGGCATGATGGTCAGAGTCTACGGCGTGGCCATCGTCAAGCCCGCCGAGGGCAAGACGCAGGACGTGGTGGATGCGCTGGATGCCTATGTCCAGAGCCAGCAGAAGTCCATGGAGCATTACCTCGAAGACCAGTACCAGATCGCTTCTGCCGCCCGCGTGGCGACTGTCCCCACCGGCGAGGTGGTCATGGTCTGCTGTGAGGACAGCGACACCGTCTTTGAAAACATCAAAAAGGCTCTGGCCGCATAACGTATTGCAGGAAAAAGCCCCCGCTTCCAGCTGGAAACGGGGGCTTTGCTGTATTTGTTGATCACGGATTCTCGATGGCGTTCACGAGCTTGTTGGCGATGTACTGGTGGCCCTTGATGGTGGGATGCACGTCGATGGTGGTCTCCGTATTGGGGATGGCCACATAAGTCAAGTTATAAGTCTTGGCAATCTGCTTCTCAAACTTGTTCAGCTTGTTGAAGTAGCTGCGCCAGCAGGGGATGAGCGGTACAGGGTTGGTGTAGCCCACGAGGATGATCTGGGCATCCGGATTCAGATTGCGGATCTCCTGCACGATGGAGATGAGGGCTGCGGTGGTCTTGGGGTAAGTCTCGTCGCAGATCTTGCTCATGCCGGAGAAGAGCAGATTCCAGGTGGCGTCCCTCTCGGCCTTGGTCAGATCCATCGCCTTGATGCTGCGGTAGATGGTGGACATGGTGGAGCCGGAACCTTCATTGCGCAGGTCGCCGGCCAGAATGGTAGCGGCCAGCTTCTCGCTCTTCCAGTTGGTGGCGTTGCCCAGAGCCACGATGCAGGGGACGAAGGCGTCGTTGGAGCCGATCTGGACGGAGACGACATCGGCCTTGCGGATGTAGTCCTGGAACTCAGGGTAGTTGTACTCGCAGCCGGACGCCATGTTCATCTGGGGCATCTTGCCGTACCGGATCATGTCCGCGAGGTCGGGAGCCGTCAGGGCCGGCAGGCCGAGGTTGATGGCGTGGTCACGGTCGAGGCCGAGAGCTGCAGCCACCTTGCCGACATAGCAGTCGGGAGAGTAGCCATGGAAGTTGGGAGCCATATCGACGCTGTAGCCGGAGCGTGCACTGTACTGGACATCGGCCAGGCCGACGCCGGACACGATGCTGTCGCCCAGTGCGACGTAGGTGAGCTGCGCGTCCTTATCTTCCTCTTTGGTGTCATCGGCCTTGACCTCGGCCTCAGCAGCGGTCGCTGCCTCCTCTGCGTCGTCCGCAGAAGGGACCGGGTCAGCCTGAGCCGTCTCGGTGGCAGAAGCCGCGGCTTCCGCCGGAGTCTCGGGCTGCAGGGCAGCCTCCGGGTTCAGGGTGACGATGACATGATCATCGCCGGCGGCGTCCGCAGCGGCCTCGCTCCCCTCGGCCAGCGCGGGGACGCTGAGCAGGGAGACGAGCAGCAGGGCAGAGACCGCCAGACTTGCAAAACGCTTGTTCATGGCAGAAGAGTCCTTTCATGAAAATCAATAGTCGCGGGGGGAGATGTCAGCTTCGAGCTGACGGTAATCGACCTTGCCCACAGGGGTCATGGGCATACTGGAAATAAACTTGTAGGCCACGGGCTGGACGTATTCGGGCAGCTCCTCGGCGCACATCCGCTCCAGCTCCCGGATCACCTGCTTTTTCTTGGCGGTGGTGTCGGCCTTGAGCACGATGTAGACGAAGGGCAGACGGCCCTGGGTGTGGTCTTTGTCTGCGCAGCCCACCACAGAGCACTGATGCACAGCGGGGTGGCGGCTGACGACATTCTCGATCATGGAGGGGAACACCTTGAAGCCGTCGTGGCGGATGATCATCCGCTTGATCCGGGAATCCAGGAACACAAAGCCGTCCTCGTCCAGATAGCCCATGTCGCCGGTGTGGGCCCACACCCGGCCGTCGGGGTGGCGGCGCAGCAGGATGGCGGTCTCCTCGGGTTTGTTGTAGTAGCCCTTCATCAGGCAGGGGCCGGAGATGCACAGCTCGCCCCGCTGGCCGATGGGCAGCTCCTGATCGGTGCCCGGCTCAAAGGCCGCCACCACGGTGTTCACCATGGGGATGCCCACACTGCCGGGCTTGTTGTCCAGCCCGGCGGCCACCGTGGCTGCCGAGGACACTTCAGTCATGCCGTAGCCCTTGGCAATGGGGTACCGGGCCCCGTGGGCAGCCAGAAAATCGTTGACGGTCTGCTCGGCCCCCCGGGAGAGGGAGTCGCCGCCGGCGGCGTAGTTGATGATGAAAGAAAGGTCCTTGTCCCGCAGCTTGGGGTCAGAGGCAAGCTGCTGGTAGTGGGTGGGCACACCGAACATATGCTCGGGCTTGTGCTTCAGCACCAGACTGCCCAGCTTGGCCGGGTCCAGGTTGGGGATGATGATGACCGTGAAGCCCAGCACCAGGGGCAGATGGATGCCGCAGGCAAAGCCGTAGGCGATAAAGGGGGGCATGATGTTCATGAGCTTCTGCCCCCGGTGGAACAGCTTGGGGTAAGCCTGGAACTGCAGGGCGATGCCGTTGAAGCAGTCGTCCGTCAGCATGACCCCCTTGGGGGAGCCGGTGGTGCCGCCGGTGTGTACCACCACGCAGGCATGGTCTGGGTCATAGGGCTCCGCAGCGGTGCTCTGGCCCTCGCCGCCTTTGATGAACTGCTTCCAGCGGATGACGTTGGAAGCATATTTGTTCTTGTCGGGGGTGGTCAGCTTGTAACCTACGGCCATCAACGGGGGCAGAGAGTCGGCCGGAGAGAGGACGATCACCTTTTCCACGTTGGTGCGCTTTGCGGCCTGACGGCAGCGCTCGTACACCACGTTCAGGCAGACGAGAAGGTGGGAGTCCACCTCTTCGATATACTCACGGATGCCCTCGACGCTGTAGCGGGGGTCCACCAGATTCAGGGTGGCTCCCATCATGTCGGCGGCATAAAACAGGGCGATGATCTCCGGGGTCATGATGCTGACCACCGTGATGATGTCGCCCTTTTTCACCCCGGCGCCCCGCAGGGCGGCGGCGGTCTTTTTTACGTTGACGATCAGATCAGCGTAGGTGAACTTGCGGCCGTAGTATTCCAGAGCCGTGTCGTTCAGGTGGTTCTTGCTCCGCTGGCAGACATACTCAAAGGCCGAGAGGGCAGGCAGGGTCTGATCGATGAATTTCTGGTCGTAATACTTGAGCCAGGGCTTGGCCTGGGATGCGTAAACAGGATTCTGCGTCGTCATCAATTTCTCATTCCTTTATGTTTGTAGACCCGCGCGGGGGCCAATGTTTTGTTTCGTTTTGTTACAAAGCCACTCCTGTTATTGTAGTAGAGCAGAGAACAAAAGTCAATAAACAGAGAGGCAACAATGAGAAAAACGCAAGAAAAAGTTTACGATTCCCGGCACCAGTCTTCGGCCTCGGAGGCGCTGCAGAGCACCCAGTGACGGGGCCGAAGCTCCCGCCACTGGGGAGCCTCCGTAGAGTAGTCGTGCATGGAGGGGTCATAGACCAGCAGCTTTTTCTGCCGCTCGCGGCGGGGGCTGGGCATGGGGATGGCCGACAGCAGGCTGCGGGTATAGGGATGGATGGCGTGGGTCACCAGTTCTTCGGCGTCGGCCAGCTCCACGATGTCGCCCTTGTGGATGACGGCGATGCGGTCGGAGATGTAGCGCATGACGGAGAGGTCATGGGCGATGAAGAGGTAGGTGATGCCGCGCTCTTTCTGCATATGGCGCAGAAGGTTCAGGACCTGGGCGCGGATGGACATATCCAGTGCCGAGATGGGCTCGTCGGCGATGATGAATTCCGGCTCCACGATGAGAGCCCGGGCGATGCCGATGCGCTGGCGCTGGCCGCCCGAGAACTCGTGGGGGAAGCGGGACGCAAACTCGGGCAGCAGGCCCACATCCAGCAGCGCCTGACGGACTTTTTCGTCCCGCTCGGCGGCGGAGAGGTCGGGCCGGACGTTCATCAGGCCCTCGCCTACGATGTAGCCCACCTTGGCGCGCTCGTTCAGGGAGGACTGGGGGTCCTGGAATATCATCTGAATTTCCTTGATGACCTGCTTGTCCAGCGCGTGGGAGATCTTGCCGTTTATCTTCTGGCCCTTATAGAACACCTCGCCGCCCGAAGTGGGCAGGATGCGCATGATCGCCCGGCCGATGGTGGTCTTGCCCGAGCCGGACTCGCCCACCAGGCCGAAGGTCTCGCCCTTATAGATGGTGAAGTTTGCGTTCTTGACGGCCTTGTAAGCCTTGCGGCCGGAGCCGTAGGTCACTTCGAGGTTTTTTACCTCGACCAGAACTTCGCGTTCGTCTGCCATGTTATTTGCCCTCCTCTTGCAGCATCCGCACAGCGGCGGGCGGTTCTATCTTGGGTGCGCGGGGGTCGAGAAGCCAGGTCTTGGCCCGGTGGGTCGTGCTGACATCAAAATAAGGGGGACGCTTGACGAAGTCGATCTTCAGCGCCAGCGGGTTGCGGGGCGCGAAAGCGTCGCCGTGAATCTCCGTGAAGAGGTTCGGGGGCGTACCCTGAATGTTGAACAGGTCTTCGCCCTTCACGCCCATCTGGGGCATACTGGACAGCAGCGCCCAGGTGTAGGGGTGGCGGGGGTCGTAGTAAATTTCGTCCGAAGTGCCGATCTCCACGATGTCGCCGGCATACATGACGGCCACACGGTCGGCGATGTTGGCCACGACGCCGAGGTCATGGGTGATGAGGATGATGGTGAGGTTATATTTGACCCGCATCTCCTTCAGCAGCTCGAGGATCTGGGCCTGAATGGTCACGTCCAGAGCCGTCGTGGGCTCATCGCAGATCAGGATCTGCGGGTTGCAGGCTACGGCAATGGCGATGACGACGCGCTGGCGCATACCGCCCGAGAACTCGTGGGGATACTGCTTGAAGCGCACTTCCGGGTCGGCGATGCCGACATCCCGCAGGTACTCAAGGGTCTTCTCCCTGGCGGCAGCGCCCTTGAGGCCCTGATGGAGCTCCACGGCCTCCATGATCTGGTCGCCGATGGTCTTCAGAGGGTTCAGGCTGGTCATGGGGTCCTGCATGATCATGGCGATCTCGTGGCCGCGGACTTTCAGCCAGTCCTTCTCCTTTTTCAACTCGGAGAGCCGGATGGGCTGGTGGTCGTCGGCACCGAAGTAGTCGATGGTGCCGGAAGTGATGGAGCCGTTGGAGTCCAGCAGGCCCATGAAGGACTTGGTGAACACGCTCTTGCCCGAACCGGATTCGCCCACGATGGCGAGGACTTCGCCGTGGTAGACGTCGAGGTCGATGCCCCGGATGGCGTGGAGGATCTTTCCACGAAGATTGAATTTGATGTTGAGATCCCGCACAGAGAGGATCAGTTCATTCTTTTTCATGCCTGTTCCTCCTTACTGCAGATGGTTCTTGGGGTCGGCTGCGTCAGAGAAGGCGTTGCCGATGAGGTAGAACGCGATGGTGACGAAGCTGAGGATGATGGTGGGGTAGAGCAGCTGATAGCGCAGGCCGGCCTGCATCATGACCTTGCGGCCGTCGTTGATAAGGTTGCCCAGAGAAGGCACCTCGACAGAGAGGCCGAGGCCGATGTAGGTGATGAAGACCTCGCTGCCGATGGCGGCGGGGATGGTCAGGGCCATGCGGAGCATGATGACCGACACGAGGTAGGGCAGCAGGTTGCGCACCACGATGCGGGAAGTGGGGGTGCCGATGCAGCGGGATGCCACGTTGTAGTCACGGTCACGGATGATGAGGATCTGGTTGCGGATAAAACGCGCCATGGCAATCCAGCCCGTGATGGACATGCCCAGGATCAGCGTCTGGACGCTGGGGCTGGCGACATAGGAAATAAGGATCAGGATGATGGTGGAAGGCACGTTGTCGCAGATGTTGTACAGCTCGGTGAAGAAGAAGTCCAGCTGACGGACATAGCCCCAGAGCACACCCACCGTGATGCCCACCACGGCCTCGATGAGGGCCACGAAGAAGGCGATGGTCAGGCTGGTGCGGGCGCCGGCCCAGATGCGGGCCCAGAGGTCCTGGCCGATGGCGTTGGAACCCCAGATGAAGCCCTTTTCACCGGGGGCGATGTTGCGGTACTGGATGCCGGTGGCGGGGTCCACGGCGCAGAGGTTTGGGTCTGCCTGACCGGGCAGGCAGGGCTGCAAAAATGCAAACGCCACCACGGCGATGAGGGCGACGAGCAGCAGCACGGCCACGCGGTTCTTGAAGAAGGCGCGGAAGGTGCTGCCCCAGTAGCTGTAGTTGGAGTAGGACGTGGCCTCGGCCCGTTCCTCGCTGAACCCGGCGGGGGTGAACAGCTCTTCTTCGGGCAGCTTTGCCCATGCGGCGGGGCCGTCCGCCTGTAACTTATCCAGCTCTGCCTCGAGCTGGTGTGCTTTTTCATCTTTCATACGGAAAAGCATTATCGGCCACCTTCTTTCTTGCCAAAGCTGATGCGGGGGTCAATGAGCACCATGAGCAGGTCGCCCAGGATCAGGCCGATGATGCCCACGCAGGCGTAGAGCAGAACGATGCCCTGCACCATCGTGTTGTCGTGGCGCTGGACACAGGTGACCAGCAGGCCGCCCATGCCCGGGATGCTGTAGAGGCTCTCGATGTAGATGGAGCCGACCACAGTGTTCAGGAAGGCGGAGGGAATATACTGCACCAGCGGCACCATTGCGTTGCGGAAGATGTGGCGCAGGGCGATGTTGTTTTCACTCACGCCCTTGGCACGGGCAAGGCGGACATAGTCCTTGTTGCTCTCGTCCACCATGTACCGGCGCAGCCACATGGCGTAGAACGCCACGTTGCCCAGACTCATGGAGCAGACGGGCAGCACCCAGTATTTCCAGTTGGAGGCATCGAAGAGCAGACCCACGTTCAGCGCGGTGGTGCCGTACATCTGGATGTACAGATAATACACTGCCGCAGGCACAGCCTGGATGAGGACGATGATGGCCGTGCCGAGCTTATCGGGCCAGCGGCTCTTGAAGCGGCCCATGAACAGGCCCATCGGGATGCCGATGACAAGGCTCAGCAGCATGGCGTACACGCCCATCTGGATGGAGATGGGCAGCTTCTTGGCGAGGATGCCGGTGACGGAGGCGTTGACCTTATAGATGTGGCTCACGCCGAGGTCGCCGTGGAGCATATTGACCCAGAAGCGGCCGATCTGCACCGGCAGCGGGTCCAGCAGGCCCATGGACTGTAAGCCGGCCTGTATCTGGGCCTCGGTCATTTTTTCGTAGTTAGCAAAATAGCCTTCCACCGGCATCAGCCGCAAAAGGCAGAAAACGAGCGTGACGATAATAAACAGGGTCAGTATCGAGCGCCCGATGCGTTTCGCCAGATATTTGAGCATATCTGTGCGCACCCCTCTCTTTTATAAAATGAATGTCGGATAGGAATAGAATACAACAAAAAACCACTTTTGGAAAGTGATTTAGCAAAGTTCGTTACAAAAATTCATGTAAGAGGCTTCAGAAACGAAAAGCTCTCCGCTTTCCCGTGGGAAAACGGAGAGCTTTGGAGCGGACAGACTCAAAAAGTCTTAGCGGGCGTCGCGGTTGGCCTCGTATTCGCTCATGGAGATGTAGTGGTCGAGGACGTGGATGCCCTTCAGACGCTTGTTGGAGAAGCCGGTGGAAGCGTACTGGCCCTCCCAGTAGTTCAGACGGGTGGCGATGTAGGCCGGGATGCTCATGCCCATGGGGACGACGAGGGCATTGTTGATGAGGGAAGCCTCGGCGTTGGCGAAGGCATCGTAGCGGGCGTTGATGTCGTCGGTGATCTTGACAGCCTCTTCGATGGCCTTCATGTAGTTCATGACGGCGTCCGCGGTGTCGCCGGTGATGAAGCCGTCCTCGACGCCGGTGCGCAGGAAGGCGTAGCGGCTGCCGCGTGCGCCCTCGGCCTGATAGAAGGGGTCGGTCTCGGTCTGGGGGTCGGAGTAGTCAGCGCCCCAGTTGCACTGCAGGAAAGCGAACTTGCCGTTGCGGCGGACGCTGGACAGGAAGCTGTCGGAGGGGCCGGCGGTGATGAGGATGTCGATGAAATCGAAACCGTCGTTCAGCACACCCTCGAGCTGCTGCTTGAACACCTGGCACTGCTTGTCCCAGTCGGTGGAAGAGGGATTGTAGGGCATCTGCACCTTGATGGGGAAGGTCACGCCAGCAGCGGTCAGCTCCGGGATGGCAGCGTCGCGGTACTCCTTGGCCTTCGCCTCGTCGAAGAACTCGGTGATGTTGGCCAGGTCGCCGCACTTGAGGTAGTCCACGCCGTCAGCGTTGGCACAGAAGCTGGGGGGCGTGATGGTGTTCAGCTTGTAGTTGTCGTAGCCCTCGGGTGCCTTGACGGCCAGCGTGACAGAGTTGTTGATGCCGTAGAGGAAGGACTTGCGGAAGTTGGTGTTGTTGATGGCTTTGGCCCAGTTCTCCGGCTCATACTCGGCATCCATGCCCTCCACGCTCCAGTTGGAGAACTCGTGGGAGAAGGGCATGAAGTTGAACATATAGAAGTAGGTGTAGTTGGTGTTGGGACGGTCCATGGACACCATGTCCTTGGTGGTGTCGTCGGAGAGCCAGCTGTCGAGGATGTCGGAGCCGATGGTGGCCTCGTCGATCTCGCCGCGCTTGATCATCTCGGGGCCGTTGACGCTGGCCTCGGCGTTGTAGATGCGGCTGATGGTGTCGATGAAGACGTTGTCAGCGTCGTAGTTCTCGGGGTTCTTCTTCATGACCCAGGTCTCCAGAGACTCGTAGGCGGCCAGATAGAAGGCACCGCAGCTGTAGGTGGTCTCTGCGCTGGTGGCGAACTGGTCGCCGGTCTCTTCCAGCAGCGGGCCGTAAGCAGGCTCGTAGGGCAGATAGCACAGCAGGCTCAGGAAGCCCGGGAAGTCGTAGGTCAGGGTGTAGGTCAGGGTGTGGTCATCCACAGCGGTGACACCCACGGCGTCGAAGTCCACCGGTGCGTAGGTGGCGGGGTCAGAGTCGGGGGCAGTCACGGTGACGACGCCGCTGCCGTCCACGGTGTAGGTGGTGCCGTCATCGTCCACGACGCCGGTGTTGGCGTTGTTCAGATAGAGGTGGTAGTTGTAGTAGTCGTCAGCGCCTGCGATGTAAGCGGTGACGAGGCCCACGTTGGAGGCGGCGTAGTCCGGGGTCAGGACGTACTTCAAAGCGTCCACGAAGTCCTGTGCGGTGACGGGGGCCACGACCTCGCCGTTGCAGTCCACCCAGTTCTCCTCACGCAGATGGAACGTCCAGGTCAGGGTGTCGACATCCCAGTCCCAGCTGGTGGCCAGGCCTTCGCGCATGACGCCCTTGTTGTCGTACTCGACCAGCGTATCCACGCAGTTTGCGCCCACGACCATCTCAAGGTCAGTGCCGGTGGTCAGGTAGTTCAGGGTAGCGGGCTGGCTGTCGTACAGGATGGTGTAGCTGGAGCCGGAACCGGAAGAGGCTGCGCCGGAAGCGCTGCCGGAGGAAGAGCCGCCGCAGCCAGTCAGCAGGCCGGCTGCGCAGGCACCGGCGGCTGCCAGGCCGCTGGCCTTCAGGAACTGACGGCGGGAGATGGAAGTGTTCATCATAAATTCCCTCTTTTCTTGTTTTTGCTGTACAAAGGACAGCATCGCGTTGTGCGGTGTCCGCTGTTTCCCAGCAACGGACAAATGGACCATTTTTTATGAAAAAAGAGCAACGGAAATCCATCCGTTACTCCTTTGTAACAGTCCCGGCCACCAAACAGTGTGGTCATGACTGAGTATAGCATTGATTTGCGGCCGCGTCAATCCTTTTTGGGTGCAGATGCTGTTTCTGCAACAGAAACAGCTGTTGCCGCTGCAGCGGCAGGTGCGGCAGTGACGGGAGCCGCTGCCGTTTCGGCTGCGGCGGCACCGGCAGCATTGGCTGCATTTTCAGCGGCCAGCTCTGCGGCAGCGGCCTTTGCGGCCTCTTCCGCTGCCTTGCGGGCCTCGCGCTCGGCGATCCGCTCCCTGGCGCGGGCTGCGGCCTCCTCCTGACGCTGCTTGGTGCGGCGCTTGATGCGGCAGACCGAGCAGATGCCCTCAGAGCTGTTCGGCGCGATGGGCTTGCCGCAGTCGGCGCAGAGGGTCTTGCTGCATTTGTAGATGCTCACCGGGCCGAGGGTGGTGAGCTGGCGGAGCTTCATGCCGTCGATGCCGCTGTTGGAGCAGGCCGCGACGCAGACGCCGCACTCGCTGCACTTCCAGGGCGTGATGACCACGCGGGTCTGGCCGTCGGGCATATCCTCGAGCTTGAGCGCGCCGGAGCGGCAGGCTTTTTCGCACTTGCCGCAGCCGAAGCACTTCTGGGTGAAGTTCGGCAGATACCAGCCGTAGCGCAGCGGCGTCTCGGAAGCAGCCTTGAGCTGCTTTGTCCGCTGGTGGAGCATGAGGCGGAAGTCGGCGGCACTGTCCTCCTCGCTGCGCAGGCCGGGCAGCATCTGCAGCAGTTTCTTGGTGCCGGCGCGGGAGCCTTCCGTCATGTGGGAGAACATCTCCCGGCGGCTCAGCTCCTGTACATGGTAGGGCGCTTCGTCCTGCTCATAGGCCAGCGTGACCCGGCTCTCGAAGAGCTGGGGGCCGAGGAACTCCACCAGACGGGTCAGCTCTTTGCGGAGCTGGGCGGCGCAGACGTCGTTCTCGCACTCACCGCAGGGGGTCAGGTCAAGGACCAGCTTCTTGTTCAGAGCCAGATAGGCCAGCGCTTCCCACGAGAAGGAGGCGATGCAGGTGCGGACGGCGGTGTTCTTGCGGGTGCTCTTCTCGCAGCCCAGCCAGAGGGTGTCGTTGTCGGTATCCGCCAGCGAGGTGTCCCGCTGTACCTGCTCCGGCGAAGGGACGATGCAGCCCGAGCGGCAGGCAGACACGCAGAGGCCGCAGTCGGTGCAGGGGTCCCAGTCTTTAACGAGGTTGGGGCGGGTGAAGATGGCATCGCCGTAGGGGCAGATGTCCTTGCAGGCCGTGCAGGGGGTGCGGTGGGGGTGGAGATTCCAGCACTGACGGCGGATGACCTCGGGGTGGGAGGTCTTCATCAGGGCGTCCATTGCATAACGGGTAAACAGACCCATGGCGATATCACTCCTTTTCGGGGGCATCGGTCACGGTAGTGACCTGTGCGTTGTCCAGCAGGAAGCGCTGCACCTTCTTTGCGGCCAGCGCGGCGGCGATGGTATCCTCGGGCAGGGCTTTCCGGATCTCCGCCTCGGGGGTGTCCTGCAGCTGGGACAGGCGGCGGTACTCGGCGTTGACTTCCTCGGGGTGGACGACGATGTTCTCCGCCTCGGCGATGGCACGGGCTGCCAGCACGAAGCGGATGCGGCTCTCGGCCTGTGCGCGGTAGTCCTTCTCGAGGGCTTCCGGGGTGGTGCGGCTGTTCTTGCAGTGCTGCTCGAGGGTGATGCCGCTGCGGGAGAGGCGTTCTTTCAGCAGCTTCATTTCGTTCTGGGCGGTGCGGTCGAGAATTTCGGCGGGCAGGTCCACGGTCATGTTGGCACCGGCCATGTCCAGCAGCTGCTTTCCGGCGGCGCGGTCAGCCCCTTCCTCGTGGATCTTTTGCTTTTTGGCGCGAAGGTCAGCCTTCAGCGCATCGAGGGAGTCGAAGCCCAGACTCCTGGCGAAAGCCTCATCCGGTGCGGGCGTGACTTTCTCGGCCAGAGAGCGGAGCTCAATCTCGAACTGTGCGGTCTGGCCGGACAGCTCCGGCAGGCGGAAGTCCTGCGGGTAAGTAAAGTTGAAGCGGAACACCTCGCCGGCACGGTGGCCGTAGATGGCCTGCTCGGCGGCGGGCATCAGCTTGCCGTCGCCCAGCACGACCATGACCTTCTCCATCCGGCTGTCGGGGATCTCCTTGCCGTCCATGTAGCCGGCAAAGTCCAGCAGGGCGCGGAAGCCGCGTTTGGCAGGTTCGGTGGTGGGGTGGTAGACCGCGTGCATCCGGGTCTGGTGGACAAGCTCGATGTCCACAGTCTTGTCGGTGACAGGGCGGACGTGACGGGTGACAGCCAGGCCCTTGTACTGGCCCAGCTTCACTTCAGGCGTATTCTTCTTATCCATAGTGGCGTACTCCTTATGACGTAAGCAGGCCGACGGGCGGCGCTGCGGGTTTTATAGCAACAAATCGAATTATACACGTTTTCAGCAGAAAGGGCAAGCTCACAGCCCGTGAGCGGTGAGCCAGGCTTCGGCCACCTGAGAGAACATTTCAGGGTACTGGGCGTCTTCCTCAGGAAAGGCGCTCAGATAATACTCCACTTCCTCCCGGGTGGGGGCCACGGTGCGCTTCCAGATGGTAAAGGTGGTGCCGTTGCCCATGTCAAAGCTTTTTTCAAAGGCGAAATACTGGTCTCTCACGGCGAGGAACCGGTCGTTCAGCTTGATGGACATCTCGCCGCTGCCCACGTAAGTCTGGGGGAAGGGCTCGCAGGTGATGACATATTTTGCTTCAAAGAACTGGGAGGGGAAGTTGTGGGTGCCGGGGACCGAGAAGCCGAAGGCCAGCTTGTCGTTGATGGGGGCGTCCGGCAGGCGGCAGTTCTTGAAGTGGTCGGGGTTGTAGAGCATATCGTGGGGGATCATGTAGCACAGCTCCCCCTCATCGCAGTGGGTGTCGATCCAGTCAGCGATAGCCCGGATCTGGCCGATGTCCTTCCTGTCGTAGATGAGCTTGTCCAGCGAGATGAAATACTGGGTGGCCGGGATCTGGATCGGGAAATGCTCGATGACGAAACCTGGCATGGCCAGCGTAGTCAGCGGCGAACACCGCACCGACATGGACAGCACCAGCACAAAGGCCCAGCAGCCCAGCTTGAGGTTCCGGCGGCGCGTGATGCCCTCGGTCAGCGCGGCGGCGCCCAGCAGAAAGAGGATGAAGTATCCCGGCAGGAAGAGCAGGAACTGATGGGAGCCGGTGTTCTGCACCCGGGTGAAGAGCAGGATGCTCACCACCAGCTCACACCCGGCGAGACAGGGCAGGGAGGGCGCTCTGTGCTTCGCCGCAAAGGCGAGGCCCAGCACCATGAGGAGGATGTTGAACAGGCCCATCCGGCCGATGTGATAGAACGCCTCGAGGGCCAGACCGCCGCCGTTATAATAGGAGTAGCGGCCTGCGTAGTTGTAGGCGAGGATGTGGGACACCATCGGCCAGAGCAGGATGACCATCGCCACGACGGACGCGAGACCGAAGAGGACGAGGTTCTTGATTCGAACAAGGGCAGCGGCTTTTTCGCCGCCCTTCGCCAACCGCACACAGCCCGCGATGAGCAGCAGTGCGTAGGCGAAGTAGTAGCCCACCACAAAGTAGAGGAACCACCGGCGGGCGAGGATGATGGCGGCAGTGGCCAGAAAGATGAGGCCGAACCGCACCGGCTCCAGCTTGTCGAATCGGAGATCCAGCGTCAGTAGAAGGATCGCAAACGCGAAGATGAGTCCGAACCAGTCCGGCTGGGCCAATACCGCGCTCATCCGCAGGAAGGGATAAGCCGCCGTGAGCGTCATCCCGAAGAGGAAATAGTACCTCCGGTTCTTCACATTCAGGATCTGCCCGACCTTGACGACGAGGCCCGCCAGCAGCACCAGCAGGGTCGGCAGGATGCAGAACACCTGACAGAAGGCGTAAGCATCGCCGGTGTGGTCGGTGAGACAGAAGGGGAACTCGGTGAAGAGGGTGATGAAATTGGTGTAGTCGTCGGCCATGGAGCCGAAGATGTACGCAAGGCCCGCGCCTGCACTCTGGGCAAAGGCGGCTTCGGCGTCGTACTGCTTGAGCAGGTAGTTGGCGTAATCCCAGACGTATACAAAGCTCCGACTCGACAATGTCCAGTAAAAATAGACGACAGCCACAGCCCAGATGCCGAAGACGACGGCTTTGTGGAAGAAGTCCAGCTCTGCGCCTGCCACACGGAGAACGCAGAGGGCCAGAACAAAGAGCCCCACGCTGGCCCAGAGACTGAGCAGCGGGAAAAAGAAGGCGCTGGCCGGTGCAAGCAGCCCCAGAAGAGCCAGCAGCACCGCACAGCTGCCCAGACCGACCCCCGCCCATTGCAGAGGCGAGAGCCGGCGAACAGCAGCAGATAGCATAGAAGGATGATCCCTTTCCTTTAACTTCCGGAAAATGCAAAACACAACTTTCCATCTAACAGTATAATGAATCCGTTAAGGCTTGTCCAGCCGCAGACCGCGCCAGAACGCAGAATATCCCGCTGCATTTTCAGCAGACGGGATATTCCGAAACAAATATTACTTTTTGGAGTTGTATGCAGCGGCATCCGCCCTGGCGTTCTGGGTGCGGGCTGCCTTGCGGCGTGCGGCAGCGGCCCGGCGGGCGCTGGCCTGTGCAGCCTCGGGGCGGGGCGCTTCGGGGGTGAGCTTGAACATCCGGCTGCCCATGGCGGGCAGGTCCACGGTGAGGGTGTAGTCCCGGCCATAGACGCCGCCGTCCGAGGTGTGGAGGGCTTTGGGCTTCGACTTGTCCGCGCCGCCCCAGCAGGGGGCCTCGGTGTTCAGAAGTTCTTCGGCCCCGGCGGGGAAGCGCAGGTAGAGCGGGAACTTCTTGTGGGCAGTGTTCTGGGTGTTCATGACGCAGAGGATGGTCTGTCCCGCGCCCTTGCGCAGCCAGGCGTACACGCCCTCGTCCCGGCTCTCGCTGGCCACCCACTCGAAGCAGCGGGGGTCGTACTCGCCCGCGTAGAGGGCGGGCTGGGTGGCGTAAAGGCGGCTCAGAGCACCGAAATATTTCTGGAATGCGTCGTGGAAGGGGTACTTGAGCAGGTCCCAGTCCAGCTCCCGCTTTTCGTCCCACTCCCGGAAATGCCCCAGCTCGTTGCCCATAAAATTGAGCTTTTTGCCCGGGTGCGCATACATATAAAAATAGAGGGTGCGCAGCTGGGCGCATTTTTCCTCGTAGGTGCCCCAGAGCTTGTCGATGACTGTCTTTTTGCCGTGGACGACCTCGTCGTGGCTCAGCGCCAACAGGTAGAGCTCGTTGTAGAAATAGTGCATACTGAAAATGATCTTCCCGTATGCGTCGGGACGCTGGCCGAAGGGGGTAGCGAAGTAGTCCAGCGTATCGTGCATCCAGCCCATGTCCCACTTGTAGTCGAAGCCGATGCCGTCGTAGCGGGTGGGGGCCGTGACTTTGAGGAAGTTGGTGGAATCTTCGGCCATGTAAACGCCGGTGGGCCAGCGCTCATTCAGGCCGTGGTTGAGGTTCCGCAGGAAGGTGACGGCGCCCTCGTTGACGCCCCGGGCAGGGTCGCCCTGCCAGTAGAGGGCGCGGGAGATGGCGTCCATCCGGATGCCGTCGCAGTGATAGACCTCCATCCAGAGGGCGGCGGCGCTGTTCAGAAAGCTGCACACCTCCCGGCGGTAGTAGTTGAAGTTGCAGGTACCCCACTCGCTGTGGCCCACATCGCTGTCGTATTCGTAGAGGTGGGTGCCGTCAAAGTTGGCCAGTGCGTCGGCGTTGGCCGCAAAGTGGACGGGGACAAAGTCCATGATGACGCCGATGCCCATCCGGTGGCAGGCGTTGACAAAGGAGGCGAACTGGGCCGGGGTGCCGTACCGGCTGGTGACGGCGAAGTAGCCGGTGGTCTGGTAGCCCCAGCTGCCGTCGAAGGGGTGTTCTGCCAGCGGCAGAAGCTCTACATGGGTGAAGTGGTGTTCCAGCAGCCAGGGAATGAGCTCCCGGGCCAGCTCTTCGTAGTCGTACCAGCCGTCCGAGCCGTCGGGCTGGGTGGAGTTGGGCTTATGCTTCCAGCTGCCGGCATGGAGTTCGTAGATGTTCATGGGCAGATTACGGCATTTATCCCGCCGCTCCATCCATGCGCTGTCGTCGAAGGAAAAGTCCAGTTTGGTCAGGCGGCTGGCGTTGGCGGGGCGGATTTCGGACGCGAAAGCGTAGGGGTCGGCCCGCATGACCACGCTGCCGTCGGCCCCGTGGATGCGGTATTTGTAGAGCTCTCCCTCGCACAGCCCGGATACAAAGCCGCTCCACACGCCGGTGTCGGCTTTCTGGAGCGGGATGCCTGCGCCCCAGCCGTCAAAGCCGCCGCAGACCTCCACAGCCGTGGCACCGGGAGCCCAGACTGCGAAGCGCCAGCCCTCTTCGCCGTGGTCACCCTGCCAGGGGTGTGCGCCGAGGATGCGGTAGGCATCGAAGCAGTCGCCGTTGAAGAAGGATTTGGGGATGGAGGGAAGATTCATACGAAAGACTCCTTTTATCGCAATTTTTACAGAACACGGACGATGGAATATGTAAAATGAGAAATATACAACACTTTTACCACACTTTTGTCGGAAAATGTGCTATACTGAATAGGACACAGATGCACTTTTGTCGGAAAAGTGCTCTGCTGTAACTTTTTGAAAACAGGAGCGGTACAGACAATGGCTTGGTATGACAATGCGGTATTCTATCACATCTATCCTCTGGGATTGTGCGGCTGCGCGCATGAAAACGACGGACAGCCTGTCCCCGGGGCTTTCAAAAAGCTGGATGCGTGGGCTCAGCACGCGGCAAAGCTTGGCTGTACGGCAATCTATATCGGCCCGCTGTTCGAGAGCGGTTCCCACGGCTATGACACCATCGACTACCGTCTGGTAGACCGGCGTCTCGGCACCAATGAGGAATTCAAGCAGTTTGTCGCCGCCTGTCATGAGCGGGGCCAGAAGGTCATCGTGGACGGCGTGTTCAACCATGTGGGCCGCGATTTCTTCGCGTTCCAGGAGCTGAAGGAGCACCGCGAGAACGCCCGCTACCGCGACTGGTTCTGCGACGTGAATTTCTGGGGCAACAACGAGTACAACGACGGCTTCTCTTACGGCAACTGGGGCGGCTTCAACCTGCTGGTCAAGCTGAACCAGCGCAACCCCGAGGTGCAGAACTACCACTTCGACACCATCCGCTTCTGGGTGGATGAGTTCGATATTGACGGCATCCGTCTGGACGCTGCCGACGTGCTGGACTTCGATTTCATGAAGGGCCTGCGCCGCGTTGCCAACGAGGTGAAGCCCGAGTTCTGGCTGATGGGCGAGGTCATCCATGTCGACTACAGCCGCTGGGCCAACCCCGAGATGCTCCACTCCGTCACCAACTACGAACTGCATAAGGGTCTGTGGAGCGGCCACAACGACCACAACTATTTCGAGATCGCCCATACCATGCGGCGTCTGCAGGGCCTCTGCCGCGATACCCGGCTCTATAACTTCTCGGATAACCACGATGTGGAGCGGCTGCCCAACAAACTGCGCAACCGCGAGCACATCCGGCATATTGCTCTTCTAGTATATACGCTTTGGGGCATTCCGTCCATCTATTATGGCTCGGAATTTGGCATCGAGGGCAAAAAAGAGTGGGGCAGCGACTGGCCGCTCCGCCCCTGCCTCGAGCTGGCCGACTACACCGACGCCGAGAAGACGAACCCTGTCACCAGCATCTATGCTGCACTGGGCAGGCTGAAAGCGGAGTGTCCCGAGCTGAGCTGGGGCGAGTTCAAGGAGCTGACGCTGACCACCCAGAGCTACGCCTACGCCCGGGTGCTGGACGGAAAGGCTGTCGTGGCGGTGTACAATAATGGTGACAGCCCGGTCTCGATGGAATTCCAGCTGCCGGTGGAGGCTTCGGGTGTCGAAGACCTACTGGCCGACTGTGTGGGCAGCCAGCCCATCCTGACGCAGGTGGAGTGGGGTAAGCTGAAAGTCCAGCTGCCCTCCAACTACGCCACCCTGCTGCGGCTGGTAGGATAAAAAGGGGGAGTGCGGAAGATGAATGCTGCGCAGCGCAGAAAAGTGATCTTAGAGCGGCTGACGGAGGCCGATGCACCGCTGAGTGCCAGTGTACTGGCCGGGGAACTGGGGGTCTCGCGGCAGATCGTGGTGGGTGATGTGGCCCTGCTGCGGGCGTCGGGGACGCAGATCGACGCAACGCCCCGGGGTTATCAGCTCCACCCGGCGGCGCGGGGCTACACGGGCATCCTCGCCTGTGTCCACAGCACTGCCGACCAGATGCGGGAGGAGCTGTATACCGTGGTGGACCAGGGCGGCATCGTGGTGGATGTGGCCGTGGAGAACCCGCTTTACGGTGAGCTGCGCGGCAACCTCAACCTCGCCAGCCGGTACGATGTGGACCATTTTATCCAGCAGGCGGCGGATACGCCCGAGTGCCTGCTGAGCCGGATGACCGGCGGTGTGCATCTGCACACCCTGAGCTGCCCCACGCCGGAGGCGTTCCGCCGCATCGAAGCGGCACTGGACGCCAAGGGCCTGCTCTATAAAAAAGAAGAATAAGGAACCTGCTTTCATTGTAAAAAATCCGCGGGGTCTTGTCCATCGACGAAAGACGAAAACCGTTGGATAATCAACTAAAACACGGAAGAGGTGGATTTTGTGGACATCCGTATCGCCCGTACCGACCGCGCCATCGAACAGGCTTTCATGGAACTGCGGGAGAAGAACCCCCTGGAAAAAATCAAGATAAAAGACTTGTGTGCGATGGCCTGCATCAACAAATCGACGTTCTATGCCCACTATGAGGACATCTACGCGCTGGCCAATGCACTGGAAAACAAGCTCATCGAGTCTATCCTGGCCAGTGTACCCCGCACCAACGACAGCGTGGCACTGCATCAGGCAGAGACGCTGACGCGGGAGCTGTTCCATGCCTTCATGCAGAACCAGCGGGCCGTGAACATCCTCTTTTCGGGCAGTCGGCAGGGCATCTTCGCCAACAGCATCGAGAAGGGCCTGCGCCAGCGCTTTGAGGAAGCCGACCCGACCTTCGCGGCTGATTTGAACCGAGGCATCCTGCTCTCGTTCTGCGTGCAGGGCTGCTTCTACGCCTTTGCCAACAACAGCAGCCGGATGGACGAGGGTAAGCTGGTGGAGCTGCTGGGAGCCATCGCCAAGGCGGCGCAGAGCATCGAGTTTTAAGAAGCAAAAAATGGCTCCGGCAGATGCCGGAGCCATTTTTACGATGCGAAGTTATTTGGAATAAAGTTCAATGATATTCAGCAGGATCTCGGTGGCCTTGTCCATCCGCTCGACGGTGGTGCATTCGCAGACGCCGTGGAAGTTGAAGCCGCCGGTGCCGAGGTTGGGGCAGGGCAGACCCTTCCAGCTCAGGACAGCGCCGTCAGTGCCGCCGCGGACGGGGATCTCCTCCGGGGTCAGACCGGCCTTCTCGATGGCCTTGCGGGCCGTCTCTACCAGGTGGAAGTGGGGCTTGATCTTCTCCAGCATATTGCGGTAGCTGTCCTTGATCTCGACTTCCACCGTGCCGGGGCCGTACTTGCCGTTGAGGTAGCAGGCGATGTGGAGAAGGTTGTCCTTCTTGAACTGCAGCTTGCCGGCGTCGTGGTCGCGGAGGATGTAGCCCAGCTTTGCCTCGGTGACGTCGCCGTACATCTGGCACAGATGGTAGAAGCCCTGATAGCCCTCGGTGGTCTCGGGGCGGGCCATGACGGGCAGGGCCATGTGGAACTCCATTGCCACGTTGGAGGCGTTGATCATGGCATCTTTGGCGCTGCCGGGGTGGACGGAGAAGCCGTGGATGGTGACAGTGGCAGATGCGGCGTTGAAGTTCTCGTACTCGATGCCGCCCACGTCGCCGCCATCGACGGTGTAGGCGAAATCTGCGCCGAAGCCCGGGATGTCGAAGAGAGAAGCGCCCTCGCCGATCTCCTCATCGGGGGTAAAGGCGATGCAGAGCTTGCCGTGGGGCAGCTTCTTTTTGATAAGGGTCTCGGCAGCGGTCAGGATCTCAGCAACGCCGGATTTATCGTCAGCGCCCAGCAGGGTGGTGCCGTCGGTGGTGATGAGGGTCTCGCCCTTCAGCTCCTTCAGGAAGGGGAAGGTGGAGGTCTTCATGACCATGCCGGTGCCGGGCAGGGTGACGTCGCCGCCGTCGTAGTTCTCGTGGAGGATGGGCTTGACGTTCTCGCCGGAAGCGTCGGGGGCGGTGTCCATGTGGGCGATGAGACCCAGTGCGGGCTTCTTCTCGCAGCCCTTGGTGGCGGGGATGCTGCCGTAGACGTAGCAGTGCTCGTCCACAAAGGCGTCCTCGATGCCGATGGACTTCATCTCTTCCACCAGCAGGTGGGCGAGGTCGAATTCCCGTGCGGCAGAAGGATGGGTGCCGGACTCGGGGTCCGAGGTGGTGTATACTTTGGCATATTTCAGCAGTCGCTCGTAAGCACGCATAAGTAAGGCTCCTTTGCTTTTTTCTTTATGATACCCTTTTTGAGGGCTTTTTACAAGGGGAGAGAGCTCTTCCGTTGAGTTAAGTTCTCTTTTGATGTCAAAAGAGAATCAGAAATGGTTCGCGCGCCTGTGCGCGGGGTTAGAGCGCTTTTACGCTGGGCTAAGTTCTCTTTTGCGCACCAAAAGAGAACCAGAAAAGTGCCCGCTACTTTCGAGGCGCGGGAGGAACGAATCAAGGGCTACTCGCCCTTGATAATCCCGAAGGGGTTGTCGAAGCCCAAAAATGCTAGCCGCTTCGCTAAACGCATTTTTTGGGCTTCTCCGGTTTACGGCTCCGCCGATGGTGTTACGCTTTCGCAGAACTTTACGTTCAGCAAGGGCGTAAAGTCTGCTGCGAAGCAGCAAATCGGAGAAACGAGAAAAAAGCGTTAAGCGCAGCGACTAGCTTTTTTCCGTTTCGACTTCCCCTTCGGGGTCTGAAAGGGGCGAGCAGCCCCTTTCTCGTGGATCCAGCGCGTCGAAATCGCTGGTGGTTTTCTGGTTCTCTTTTGACATCAAAAGAGAACAATCAGCCTGAAAGAAAGAGCGCTCTGACCCCGCGCGGAGCGCATTGCCATTTGACCGAAAAAGAGAACCAAATCCGCGCCACCGGCGCGCGATGCCGTCAATCAGTAACAATTTCAAAATCTGCTTTCTTTTCAATGCCGTATTGTGCAAAATACCCCTCTTCCAGCAGGATCCACCGCTCCACAAAATTCGAATACCGCTTTCCCTCCCGTCTGCGGAGCCGCCGGGCCTGCTCATCGGGAGAGCAGGTGACGAATATTCTTATATCATAATAGGGTGCAAGGCTGGGATGATGGCTGTAGCTTCCCTCCACGATGACCAGCGGAGCAGGGCCGAGGAGATGCGGCGGCAGATAGGCACCTTCGCGGCAGGAGTAGGCCCGGTAGGAGAACGCCTGCCCTGCCCGGGCGGGAGCGACGACCTCATCCCGCAGACGCTGGATGTCCATGTTGGCGCAGGGAATCTTCTCCCAGCCTGTGACTCGTCGGGATGGCGGGAGATAGAAGTCGTCGGTGTGGACGGTGATGCTTTGAGGAAAACGCTCTGCCAGCCGTTCGGACAGCGTCGTTTTGCCGCTGCCGCAGCGGCCATCCAGTGCGACGAGGACGGCGGACTGTCGGGCCAGACGGTCGGTGATGGCCGAGGTCAGCTCTTCGGGTGAGATAAGATGCATGGGGATACCATTCCTTTATATCAGCTTTGGCTCAGTATAGCACGGCGGAGAAAATGGAGCAAATATTTTTGCAAAAAGGTGTTGACACAGAGCCGGACCTATGGTAAGATAATGCCACGTTAGAAATGACTAACCTAAAAGCGGAAGAAGCTCGAGAGGGGCAGGCTGCCGCATTCTTTTTGAAGTTCTGGTTAGCTCTTTCTAACCGTATCTCCTGCATAAGCACCACACGGCAGGAGACAATAGTGGAAAACGGGCAGGGAGGCCGAAGACATGGAACGCAACTTTGAGACAGTCATGATCGAACAGTGCGCCCCGGTGCTGGCCAGCTTAAAGCCTGCTGGACTTTTCCGCTACGAGACGAGCGACTGCGCCGACCTTGCCCGCCGCGTCCGCAGCTGGAACGAACAGCTGGGCGAAAAGGGCCTCTGCGTCCGCGTCCTCAAGGGCTGTGTGCGGACCCACCGGTATCTGGTGTATGTCTACCGCGAGAGCAAGCTCCGCGCTGTGCTGGCCCAGCCGCAGGTGCGGGATTTCCTGTGCAGGGAAGGCTACACTCTGCCTGAGCAGTCGGACGACTACGCGCCGCTTTTGCAGCAGCTGTCCCGCCGGCTCTGCTGCGAGGCCGATTTTCCCCATGAGATCGGCGTATTTCTGGGCTATCCGCTTTACGATGTGGTGGGCTTTATCGAAAATGCGGGCCGCAACTTCACCTGCTGCGGCTGCTGGAAAGCCTATGGTGACCCCAGTGCTGCCCAGCGGCATTTCGCCCAGCTGAACAAGTGTACGGCAGTATATCTCCGCCTGTTCCGCAGCGGTACCCCCATCCAGCGTCTGGCTGTCGCAGCCTGACGCCCCTGAATTTTGACATTTTCTTCCAAATACTCTCTTTTTATCCTGGCGCCCGCCAGAGCGAAACCACGCGCTGGCGGGAAGAATCCTCCTTTTGACACGCGGCCGCTCGTTGCAGAATACCCCCTGCACCGGGCGGCTGTGTCATTTGCGGGGAGTGTAAAAGAGAAAAATCGTAAATATGTGCAAACAAAGTTAGCATATAGAAACTGTAAAAATCTTCTTGAAATAAGGGAAGAAAATTTGTTTGTTCATACAAACTAACTTTTTTGAGTCGGAAAATGGTTGACAATGCGGGTTAGTAAGTATAAACTATCTGTGCTGATAGTTGCGACTGACTAACTGCCGTAGCTTTTCGGAGGGGGACGCGGGCATGAGCGAGCGCGTTGCGGCGTCTGGCTGGTGCGACCATCCCCGAGGACGAAAAAAAGCGAACCGAAAAGCTCCCCGCAGAATGGGGAGCACGAATGGGAGTGGAACAATTATGATGCCTTTGACTATGGCAAAAGCAGGCGATACCGTCACCATCCAGAAGATCACCGGCAAGGATGAAGTGCGTCTGCATCTGGCAGAGCTTGGTTTCGTGGTGGGCAGTCAGGTGACTGTTGTCAATGAGATCGCAGGCAACCTCATCGTTCAGGTCAAGGAGAGCCGTCTGGCCCTCGACAAGACGATGGCAAACCGCATTATGGTTGGCTGAGCAGCGGCAAAACGCTGTTTGGGAGACGCTCCGAAACTGGATAGTCTCTGAATAGAAAGACAAGTAGAGGAGGATTTTTATGAAGACTCTGAAAGACGTTAAGGTCGGCGAGACTGCCACCGTGGCGCGCCTGCACGGCGAAGGCCCGGTCAAGCGCCGCATCATGGACATGGGCATCACCAAGGGTGTGGAGATCTACGTCCGCAAGGTGGCCCCTCTGGGCGACCCGATGGAGCTGACCGTGCGCAACTACGAGCTGAGCGTGCGCAAGGCCGACGCCGAAATGATCGAAGTCGTTTGATCGTAACGAGAGGAAAGGAGTTGCAATGAGCATTAAAATTGCACTGGCCGGCAACCCGAACTGTGGTAAGACTACCCTGTTCAACAATCTGACCGGCTCTAATCAGTACGTCGGCAACTGGCCCGGCGTTACCGTCGAGAAGAAGGAAGGCAAGCTGAAGGGCGAGAAGGATGTCATCATCCAGGACCTGCCCGGTATCTACTCCCTGTCTCCGTACACTCTGGAAGAGGTCGTCTCCCGTACTTACCTGGTCAAGGAGAAGCCCGATGCCATCCTGAACATCATTGATGGTACCAACATCGAGCGCAACCTGTACCTGACCACTCAGCTCATCGAGCTGGGCATCCCCGTGGTCATGGCTGTCAACATGATCGACCTCGTCCGCAAGAACGGCGACAAGATCGACCTGAAGAAGCTGAGCGCCGAGCTGGGCTGTCAGGCTGTTGAGATCAGCGCCCTGAAGGGCGAGGGCACCGAGGCTGCCGCAAAGGCTGCTATGGCTGCTGCAAAGGCTGGCAAGGGCGGCGAGCTGCCCCACGTCTTCACCGGCAGCGTTGAGCACGCCATCGCTCACATCGAGGAGTCCATCCAGGGCAAAGTCGATGACCGCTTCCTGCGCTGGTACGCTGTCAAGCTGTTCGAGCGCGACGACAAGGTCATGGATGAGCTGAAGCTCTCCTCCGACCTGATCGCTCACATCGACCAGCACATCAAGGACTGTGAGGCTGAGATGGACGATGACGCCGAGAGCATCATCACCAACCAGCGTTACGCATACATCAATGGCGTCGTCGATAAGGCTGTCAAGAAGAAGGCCCGCGTCGAGCACCTGACCGTTTCCGATAAGGTCGATCAGATCGTCACCAACCGTGTTCTGGCTCTGCCTATCTTCGCAGTCATCATGTACCTGATGTACTCCCTGTCCATGGGTACTTCCATCGCAGACGGCGGCTGGGCCATCGGCACCTTTGCCACCGACTGGACCAACGACGTCCTGTTCGGTGAGATCGTCCCCAACGCGCTGGGCGGTTTCCTGGAGAGCATCGGCGTGGCAGGCTGGCTGTACGGCCTGATCATGGACGGCATCGTCGCCGGTGTCGGCGCGGTCCTGGGCTTCGTTCCCCAGATGCTGGTCCTGTTCTTCCTGCTGTCCATCCTGGAGGACATCGGCTATATGTCCCGTGTCGCCTTCATCATGGACCGTATCTTCCGTAAGTTCGGCCTGTCCGGTAAGAGCTTCATTCCCGTGCTGGTCGGCACTGGCTGCGGCGTCCCGGGCGTCATGGCTTCCCGTACCATCGAGAACGAGCGCGACCGCCGTATGACCATCATGACCACCTGCTTCATCCCCTGCGGCGCTAAGATGCCCATCATCGGCCTGATTGCAGGTGCTCTGTTCGGCGGTTCTTCTCTGGTGGCTGTCTCCGCTTACTTCATCGGCATGGCTGCCATCATCTGCTCCGGCATCATCCTGAAGAAGACCAAGGCCTTTGCGGGCGACCCTGCTCCCTTTGTCATGGAGCTGCCCGCATACCACATCCCCGCCTGGGGCAATGTCTTCCGTGCTACCTGGGAGCGCGGCTGGTCCTTCATCAAGCGTGCCGGCTCCGTCATTCTGGCTGCTACCGTCGTCCTGTGGTTCCTGCAGGGCTTCGGCTTCGAGAACGGCGCCTTCGGCATGGTCGAGGATCAGGACAACTCCGTCCTGGCTGCTATCGCAACCAAAGTCGCTTGGATCTTCGCGCCTCTGGGCTTCGGCAACTGGAAGGCTACCGTCGCTTCTGTCTCCGGCCTGATCGCAAAGGAGAACGTCGTCGGCACCTTCGGCGTCCTGTATCACTTCGGCGGCGAGGAGCTGTCTGAGAACGGCGACGAGATCTGGAGCCTCGTTGCTGCTGATTACACCGCTCTGAGCGCTTACGCATTCATGATCTTCAACCTGCTGTGCGCTCCCTGCTTCGCTGCTATGGGTGCGATCAAGCGTGAGATGAACAACGGCAAGTGGACGGCATTCGCTATCGGCTATATGTGCGCACTGGCCTACTGCTCCGCTCTGGTCGTGTACCAGCTGGGCGGCCTCATCACCGGTGAGGTCGGCTTCAACTTCTTCACCATCGTGGCTGCTGTCATCCTGGTGGCCTTCATCTACCTGATGGTACGTCCCAACAAGTATGTGAACGACAACGAAGTCAAGATCGACGTTTCCAAGATCAAGTAAAAAACTTTTCAAAACGCGCTGAAAGGAGTGCATTGTTATGATGGAGTTCCTGGCTGCTAATTTCAATCTGCCGACGATCATCGTCGGAGCCATCGTGTTTGGCGGTGTAGGCTGGATCACCTGGCACTCTCATAAGCATGGCGGCTGCAGTGGATGCAGCGGCGGCTGCGATTGCGGCGGAAGCTGCAGCAGCTGTAAGGGCGGTTGCCACTGAGCAATAATGGAAGAGAAGGGGGCGCGGGTCAAGGCTTTGGCCCGCGCCCCTTTTGTAAACCAAGAGTTCGTGTGATATAACGAAAAGAGAGTGATACGAGATGGAACTGACGCCAGCACACCTGCGGTACCTGCTCGCGATCTATGAGGTCTCGCAGACCCATCTTGACATCAGCTCCCGCAGCATCGCCGAGAAGCTGGGCGTGACCAAACCCTCGGTGGTGCGGGTGCTGAACCTGCTGATGGAGCGGGGGATGATCGTCAAGGAATATTACGGCAAGATCTACCTCACCGACCGGGGCATCTTCGTGGCCCGGGAGGTCAAAAAGCAGCTGGACGAAGTGCTCGCGCACTTCCCTCCGGTGGAGGAAGCGCTGACCGATGAGGAGCGGTTCACCGCCGCCCTCGCCCTGACGGCGGCCCTGCCGGAACGGGTGTTCACCGGCCGGTACGATCAGATGATGGGCGCAGAGGAAGCGCCCTCTGCCGCAGGCTGATGCCTTGAAATGCAAAAGAACCGGACTCCACGGAGTCCGGTTCTTTTCGTATGCGGGTCCTCAGACCAGATAGCCCTCGAAGCAGTGGAGGTCTTCGGTCTTGACGATGCCTTCGAGGTAGAGGCCGTCTTCGCGGTACTCCTCGAGCTGGACGCTGCCGCGCTCCCGCATGGGGGCGGCGAGGCCCAGCTTATCGTAGGGCAGGAGAACGCGGATGGTGTGGACGCGGTCGCTGAGGGTCTCGTCCAGCTTGGCCAGCAGCTTGTCGAGGCCGT
>ERZ773108.759-NODE-759-length-35038-cov-26.785096_pt1 | contig 35038 bp, 31 predicted proteins | sample MGYA00580570_ERZ773108 | MGnify/ENA primary metagenome ERZ773108 (study PRJEB29015, sample SAMEA2737840) | human gut metagenome | biome: human gut; feature: human-associated habitat; material: faeces | place: China | collected 2012 ...
AGTCTCGAAGCTTAATCCCTGCCAGTTTGCAGGATATTTACCATGGATATTACCGATACCAGCAGCCAGCATATCAACGCCCAGATCTGCAATTGTCTTGCACTCGTCTGGATCTGCGCACTCGCCCATACCAACAACACCATCTTCTTCACCACCGATGGAACCAACTTCACACTCGATAGAAAGACCTAAGTTATGTGCTACATTAACTAATTCTGTAGACTTTGCAAGGTTCTCCTCAAATGGATAATGAGATCCGTCGAACATGATGGATGTGAATCCGGCTTTAATACACTTGTAGCATCCTTCGTATGTTCCATGATCTAAGTGAAGTGCTACAGGAACTGTGATTCCGAGTTCCTCGTCCATAGCCTTAACCATAGCTGCTACGGTCTTGAAACCTGTCATGTACTTACCAGCACCCTCAGATACACCAAGGATTACAGGGCTCTTTAATTCCTGTGCGGTAAGAAGAATGGACTTTGTCCACTCCAGATTATTGATATTGAACTGACCAACTGCATAGTGGCCTGCTTTTGCTTTTTTCAGCATTTCTGTTGCAGATACTAACATTTGTATTTCCTCCTAATCATAAGTTACCTAGATTATAGTACACTTTTTCCAAAAAATAAAGTTAATTTTTTAACAAAATATTTCAACTCTCTGCTTCAAATTTCGGATGACTACTTCCCGGTGTGCTCCACCGAATTCACCATCGAGTGTCCACGGTACTTCTTCCTTCGCCGTAATGTGTACGGCATCGGTTTTAAACGAATAAATCAGATCCGAATCATCAATCATATTTGTCAGGCAGGCAAGGATTTCATTCAGCTCAATCGGATTCTTCGGATTGCGGATCAAAGTCACTTCAAACAGACCGTCATCAAGTTTTACATCATTTCCGGTCATTCCCTTAAAGCCCCCGACAGAAACGGAATTGGTAACCATTCCATATATAAATTCATCCTGAAACACTTTTCCGTCATATTCCACCTGCATACGGAACGATGGAATGTCCCGAAGCTGTTTGACACCCTCCATAATATACGCCACGTGCCCGAAAATATTTTTCAGCTGCTGGGATGTCTTATAGGAAACCTCTGTAAACAGACCAAACGCTGCTACATAGACAAAGGTATCCGAATTGAAATCTCCGATATCGCATGGAAATCTGTTTTGTCCAACCGCCCGCTCTGCTGCCTTTAGCATCTCCTTCGGGATTCCGAGAGAATTGGCAAAGTCGTTTGTACTTCCGGTAGGAATATATCCAATCGGAATATGCAGCTTCGCCTGCATCAGCCCGGTCATCACTTCATCAAGTGTTCCGTCACCCCCGCTGCAGACAATACGGTCATATCCCGCACCCTCTTCCACCACCTTGCGCGTCGCATCTGCCTGTGCCTGTGTGGTATAAATTGTCACGTCAAATCCTGCCTTCACCATCATGTCCACAATATCTACAAGATGATTTTTAATCTGTCCTTTCCCTGCATGCGGATTAAAAATAAATAATAGCTTCTGGCTCATACGTAGTTCCCCTTTATATAAGATTTTCTGCAATTGCGGCAAGTTTCCGTAATCTGTGATTCACTCCCGATTTTCCGACCGGTGGATCAAGATAAGTTCCCAGTTCCTTTAAAGTTGCCTCGGGATAATCCAGACGTACCTGTGCAATCTCCGCCAGCGGTTCTGGAATGTTGTCAAACCCTATCGTATCCCGGATCCGTTTGATATCTTCCATTTGTTTCACTGCTGCATTCACCGTTTTGTTGATATTTGCAGTCTCACAGTTTACCTTGCGGTTCACAGAATTGCGCATCTCCTTTAAAATTCTTACATTTTCCAGATTCATCAAAGATACATAAGCTTCCATGACATTCAGCAGATCCACAATCTGTGAACCTTCTTTCAGGTAAACCACCATACGCTCTTTGCGTTCTACAATCTTAGGCTCCGCCTCAAAAAATTCCATCAGTTCTTTCAGCTGCTGTGCCTGTTCAAGCGTATGGCAGACAATTTCAAAATGATAGGATTTATTCGGATCACTGATCGATCCCGCTGCCATAAATGCTCCACGGATAAATGCTCTCTTACAGCATGTCTGCTGCACCAGCATCCCATCCGCTCTCCGGTGATTTATTTTCTGGGACCGGTACGGTTCCTGATCCCAGTGCAGTGTCTGCATGATCTGTAAAACCTCCTGTTTCTCTCCAAATATTTTTTGCAACAGCAGACCATATTTTGTCTGCAGCAAAGAATTTTCGTTGGAAACTACAAGCTTTCCCTCTTCATCCAGCATGCCTTCCAGTTCCAGTATTCCTGCCAGTTCTGCGATCTGGCAATGTCTGCTCCGTCCGAACTGTTTTGCCAGTTCCTCTTTTACTTCACTCGAAAACGACATCCTATTTTCCTCTCAGCGCATCTTTCCCGATATCGCGATGTTCAATTTTCAATCCGTATTCCCGGTTTTTTTTCTGACTCAGACGCTTGTACAATTCATTGGCAAGTGTGACGGAACGATGTTTCCCTCCGGTGCATCCGATGGAAATTACCAGCTGATTCTTGCCCTCGGAAATATAGTGTGGAATCAGAAATGTCACCATATCTTCCAGCTTGTTTAAAAAGATCTTTGCCTCATCATATTTCATGACATACTGCTGGATTTCCACATCATTTCCTGTCTTCGGACGAAGTTCTTCCACATAATACGGATTTGGCAGAAACCGCACATCCATGACGATATCAGAATCTGCCGGAATGCCATACTTAAACCCAAAAGAAAGAATGGTCACATACATGCTGTTAAATTCTTCATCCTGCACAAAGATCTTTTCCAGTTCTGTTTTTAATTCTCTCGTAAGCAGACGGCTGGTGTCGATAATATAATCCGCTTCTTTTTTCAGAAATTCCATTTTCTGACGTTCCCGCATGATTCCCTTATCCACACGCTCCCCCTGTGCCAGCGGATGGCTTCTTCGGGTCTCTTTATAGCGTTTTACAAGAACCGCATCCTCTGCATCCAGAAACAGCACTTCATACTGGACATCCTTACTTTTTAAAATTTCCAGCATATCCTGCACTTTATCCAGATTTTCACCGCTCCGCGCATCAATTCCGATCGCCACATTTTTCATCTGCGTATCAAAATTTGTTGCAAAATCCACAAGTTTATCCAGAAGCGGAATCGGAAGATTATCGATACAAAAGAATCCCATATCTTCCATCATTTTCATTGCTGTACTTTTTCCGGCTCCTGACATGCCCGTCACAATTACAAATCTCATCTAGAACTCTCCTATCATTTTCACTTCCGGTTCAAGTGTCACACCAGACTGTTTTTTCACACGTTCCTGTACATCTTTCATCAGCTGCAAAATCTCTGCTGCGGTGGCATTTCCTCTGTTTATCACAAATCCGCAGTGTTTTTCGGAAACCTGGGCATCCCCCACTGCATAGCCTCTCAGCCCGGCATCCATAATCAGTTTTCCTGCAAAATAGCCTTCCGGACGCTTAAACGTACTGCCTGCACTTGGATACTCCAGCGGCTGCTTCTCCACACGTTTTTCCCTGAGTTCTGCCATCTTTGCACGGATCTCCTGCTCCGGTGCCGGCGTCAGGGACAACTCTGCCTCCAGTACCAGAAAATGATTCTTGGGAATACAGCTGTGCCGGTAGGACAGATCCAGTTCCTCCCGTGAGAGTACCTTTTGCTCACACTCCGGGGTAAGCACTGTCACCTGCCGGATGACATCTTTCATTTCTCCGCCATAGGCACCCGCATTCATGGTCACTGCACCGCCCATGCTTCCCGGAATTCCGGCAGCAAATTCCATGCCGCCCAGACCGGCAGCTGCCGCTTTTGCAGCCACCTGGGAAAGCAGGGCACCTGCCTGCGCACGCAGGATATTTCCCTGCACTTCCACCGCATTCATCTGTGCCCCGACTTCAATAACAAGTCCACGGATTCCTTTGTCTCCAACCAGAAGATTACTTCCGTTTCCGATCACGGTCACTGCAAGTCCTTTCTTTTTAGCCAGGCCAAGAATTACCGGAAGTTCCTGTTTCTTTGGACACACGTAAAGATCCGCAGGACCTCCCACGCGAAATGTCGTGTGTTTTTTCATCGGTTCCTGCTGATATACGACCAGCTCAGGCAATGCCGCCCTGATTTCTTCAAGCCACTGATCCATTATGCCTCCTTCAGGAAAGCCACATAGCCGTGCAATGCCTCATACAGATCCACTTTGCTGATGATTTCCCATGGCGCATGCATATTCAGTACGGCAACTCCGCTGTCAATAACATTCATGCCATAATTTGCAAGAATATATGCGATGGTTCCGCCGCCTCCCTGATCTACTTTTCCAAGTTCTGATGTCTGGAACGATACATCATTATCATCAAAAATTCTGCGCAGTCTTGCAATATACTCTGCATTTGCATCATTGGAACCTGATTTTCCTCTGGCTCCTGTATATTTGTTCAGGACAAGTCCCTTTCCAAAGTAAGCACAGTTACGTTTTTCCATCACAGACGGATAATTCGGATCAAATGCCGCAGATACATCGGAAGAAAGCACTCTGGAATTATGCAGCGCTCTGCGCACTTTCAATTCGCTGTATTCCCCAAGCAGATTGATGATCTCTGCCACACTGTCCTCAAAGAAATGGGACTGCATGCCGGATGCACCGACACTTCCGATCTCCTCTTTGTCTACCAGAAGACATACGCTGGTATGCTGTGGCTTTTCAATCTCAAGCATTGCCGCAAAAGACGGATAAGCACACACTCTGTCGTCATGTCCGTATCCCATGATCATGCTGCGGTCAAAGCCGTAATCTCTGGCAGCCCCTGCCGGGACAACTTCAATCTCCGCAGACAGAAAATCTTCCTCGTCCACACCGTACTCTTTGGACAGAATATTTAAAATATTTGCCTTTACGCGGTCTTTCATCTCTTTTTTCTCTTTTTCATCATCACTTGCTGCCGGAATACTTCCGACAAGCAGATCAAGGTTTTCTCCTTCGATCACCTTGGATGCCTTTTTCTCCATCTGTTCTCCCGCTAAATGAATCAGCAGATCACTCACGCCAAAAACAGGATCTTCCGGTTTTTCTCCGATATTGACCGTAACCGTTGTGCCGTCTTTTTTACAGATTACACCGTGCAGTGCAAGTGGAAGTGTCACCCACTGGTATTTCTTCACACCTCCATAATAATGCGTATCTAACAGTGCCATCTCCGTATCTTCATATAACGGTACCTGTTTTAAATCCATACGTGGGGAATCAATATGTGCGCCGAGAATGTTCATTCCTTCCTCGATGTCTTTTTCACCGATCACAAACAGAGCCAGACCCTTTCCCATATTATTGGCAACAATGCGGTCTCCTGCTTTTAATTTTGTATTCTGCGCAATCTTTTCACTCAGATCTGCAAATCCGGCTTCCTTTGCCTTCCGGTATAATTCCGCTGCACACTCGCGCTCGGTCTTGCAGGAAGATATAAACTTACGGTATTCTTCCGCAAATGTAAATACATCCTGTCTTTTGGTTCCTTCCGGGTATTTCTCCCACGCATTCTTCTTTTCCATGATTTCTTACATCTCCTCATTTACTCTCGTCTATTCTTCATCGTCACTTTTTGTCATATTTGCCTGGACTCTGCGATACAATTCCTGTGCCGCATTGTAGCCCATCTTCTTCTGTCTGTGGTTGACAGCCGCAGTCTCACAGATAACCGCCAGATTACGTCCCGGGCGGATTGGAAGGGAATGACATACTACCTTATTGCCCAGATATTCGATATATTCTTCTTCCAGTCCCAGGCGGTCATAATCCGCATCTTTCTTCCAGTCTTCCAGTTTAATAACCAGATCAATCTGCTGCTTTTCCTTGACGCACTCTACACCATACAGAGTCTTTACATCTATGATGCCAATGCCCCGCAGTTCAATAAAATGCCGGGTCACTTCCGGAGAAGTTCCGATCAGTGTATGTTCATTGATCTTGCGGATTTCCACTACATCATCCGTAACCAGACGATGTCCGCGGCGGATCAATTCCAGAGCCGCCTCGCTTTTTCCGATTCCACTGTCTCCTGTAATCATGAGACCCTCGCCATATACATCGACCAGAACCCCGTGAACGGTAATACAGGGTGCCAGTTCTTCACCCAGTGTATAGATCAGCTCTGCCATAAATTCAGAAGTCGGACGGTCCGTACCAAGAACCGGCACTTCATTTTTTATTGCCTCTTCTAAGAAAATTTCATCTGGCTGCAGACTGCGGCAGAAAATCACACATGGGATATCAAACTTCAGAAACGCATCATAACGGGTTTTCTTTTCCGCATCACTCATCTGCTGGATAAACGTATATTCTACATTTCCAATCATCTGTATTCTTGATTCTTCGAAATGTTCAAAATATCCGGTCAGCTGTAATGCCGGACGATTCACATCACTGGAAATAATCTTACATTTTTTCAGATTGATATCCGGCGTAAAATTTTTCAGATTTAAAACCTGCGCAACTTTTGCAACACTAACACTTCCATTTGACATATTCATTTCCCCCTGTGGCTCATATTAAGCAGTACCTGTGCCGGACTGCCTTTTTATAAACAGATTGTACCATGAATCTTCCCATATCACAAGTTGCTAAGCCGGTCCGGAATGCAGGGTATCATATACATTCTGTGCAGCCGCCAGATTCATGCTGTCGGTTTCTGCCAGCTCCTCCACAGATGCATTTTTCATATTTTCCATAGACTGGAATCTGCGCATCAGTGCCTTTCTTCTGGCCGGTCCGATTCCCTCAATGTCATCTAAAATGGAGTGTACCTGTGTCTTGGAACGCAAAGACCGGTGATACTCAATGGCAAACCGGTGTGCTTCATCCTGAATCCGGGTAATCAGTTTAAATCCCTCTCCATGCCGGTCAATCGGAATTTCCACATTGTGGAAATACAGTCCCCTTGTACGGTGATTGTCATCCTTGACCATACCGCAGACCGGAATATCCAGTCCCAGTTCTTCCAGCACCTGCAGACAGATATTTACCTGGCCACGTCCACCATCCATCATAATGATATCCGGGAAGCGTGTAAAACTTCCGACTTCCTGTGGCATATTTTTTTCTTCCAGTTCTTTCTGTTCCTGCATGCCGTGCGTAAACCGCCGGGTCAGGACCTCATGCATGGAAGCGTAATCATCCGGTCCCGATACCGTGCGGAGTTTAAATTTCCGGTAATCGCTGCGTTTCGGCCGTCCTTTTTCGTATACAATCATAGAACCTACGGTTTCAAATCCATTAATATTAGAAATATCATAGGCCTCCATACGATTAAGCCCTTTCATGCCAAGCAGCTGCTCAATCTCTTTTACCGCGCCGATGGTACGTCCTTCTTCTCTCTTAATCTTTTCTTTATCCTGGCTGAGAACCAGCTGTGCATTTTTCGCAGCCAGCTCCACCAGCTTTTCTTTGAGTCCTTTCTGCGGAATCCGTATCGTCACTTTCCGCCCGCGTTTGGCACTCAGCCATTCTTCCAGCACCGGAATGTCTTCGATTGCTTCCTGGAGCATGATTTCCCGCGGGACAAACGGCGTCCCAGAATAATACTGTTTCACAAAATTTACCAGAATATCCCCTGTGCTTTCTTCTGATCCCACACGCACATGAAAATGATCCCTTCCGATAATCTTTCCACTGCGGATAAAAAACACCTGAACCACCGCATCCCGGTCATCACTCGCCAGTGCAATGATATCTTTGTCTTCTCCGTCCGTATTGGTAATTTTCTGTTTCTGGGCAATCTGGCTGACACTGTTTAACAGCTCACGGTACTCGATCGCCCGCTCAAACTCCATCTCCTCGGATGCCTTCTGCATGTTTTCCTTTAATTCACGTATTACCGGTCCATAGTTTCCATTTAAAAATTCCAGTGCCTTACTGACCTGCTTTCCATACGTCTCTTTATCCACATGCCCCTGACAGGGAGCATCACACTGATGAATATGATAATTCAAGCAGGCACGTTCTAATCCGATATCTCTCGGAAGCTTACGGTTACAGGTGCGCAGTTTATAAAGTTTATTGATCAGCTCTATCGTATCTTTTACCGCACCGGCACTCGTATACGGTCCAAAATAACGAGACTTATCTTTTTTTACCTGGCGGGAAAAAAGAACCCGCGGAAAATCTTCCTGCACCGTCACCCGGATATAAGGGTACGTCTTGTCATCCCGCAGCATCGTATTATATTTGGGTGTGTGCTCTTTGATCAGATTGCACTCCAGCACCAAAGCCTCCAGCTCGGAATCGGTAATAATATACTCAAACCGTGCAATGTGCTCCACCATCTGTTTTTTCTTGATGCCCTCATCATGACTCGGCTGAAAATACTGCCGCACCCGTTTGCGCAGGCTGACTGCTTTTCCTATATATATGATCGCATCTGTTTTGTCATGCATAATATAAACTCCCGGTTGATCCGGGAGTTTACGTAATTCTTCCTGAAAGTCGAACATGAATTATTCCTCAAACATATCATCACTCACAATCGCAGCTTTGGACTGGCTGTCCTCTGCAATTGAAGTGCCGTCTTTCGCTTCATTATTTTCTTTGGATAACACACGCGGTTCCTGTGATGCTTTTTTCTCATCCGCTGTGTCATCCGGCATCAGTGACTCTTTATCTTCTTCCTGCGGAAGTCCTTTCATTTCGCGGAAAATCTTCATGAATTCCTTGCCGGTGATCGTCTCCTTTTCGTACAGATAATCGCTGATATGATCCAAAATGTCACGATTTTCTGTCAGCATCTGCATTGCATCCTCGTAGCTTTTATTAATAATGGAAAGCACTTCCTTATCAATCTGTCCTGCGGTATCTTCTCCGCAGATCAGACCGGCACGGCCATCCAGATACTGGTTTTCCACCGTAGCAAGACACATCATGCCAAACGTATCTGACATACCATACATCGTAACCATTGCACGCGCAATCTTTGTTGCATTCTCAATATCATTTGCTGCACCGCTGGTCGCTGAGTGGAATACAAGTACCTCCGCTGCACGTCCTGCCATAAAGGTCGTAATCTTTGCAAGAAGTTCATCTTTGGTCTCTAAATACTTTTCTTCTTCCGGTGTCTGTAACGTGTATCCCAATGCTCCCATGGTACGCGGTACGATAGTAATCTTTTGAACCGGCTCGGTATTTTTCTGAAGTGCCGAAACAAGTGCATGCCCTACCTCGTGATAAGAGACAATCTTACGCTCCTTATCACTCATGACACGGTCCTTTTTCTCTTTTCCACCGACAGCCACAAGTTCAAATGCTTCAAACAGATCCGACTGATTGACAAACTTTCGTCCATTCTTTACCGCATTGATGGCAGCCTCGTTAATCATATTGGCAAGATCCGATCCCACCAGACCGGCAGTAGCCAGTGCCAGTGCATCCAGATCCACCGTTTCATCCATGTGTACATCCTTCGAATGTACTTTTAAAGTTTCCAGACGGCCTTTCAGATCCGGCTTGTCAACAATGATCCGACGGTCAAAACGTCCCGGACGAAGCAGTGCCTTATCCAGAACTTCCGGACGGTTCGTTGCCGCAAGAATTAAAATACCTTTGGATGCATCAAATCCATCCATCTCCGCAAGCAGCTGGTTTAAGGTCTGTTCACGCTCATCATTGCCGCCGCCATACCGGCTGTCACGGCTTTTACCGATTGCATCGATCTCATCAATAAAAATAATACACGGTGCCATCTTCTGCGCTTCCTTGAACAGATCACGCACACGGGAAGCACCCACGCCGACGAACATCTCCACAAAATCAGAACCTGCCAGGGAGAAAAACGGAACCTTTGCCTCTCCAGCAACTGCTTTTGCCAGCAATGTCTTACCGGTTCCAGGAGGTCCGACAAGAAGTGCCCCCTTCGGGAGCTTTGCCCCGATATCGCTGTATTTCTTCGGATTGTGCAGAAAATCCACCACTTCCTGCAGGGATTCCTTTGCCTCGTCCTGTCCGGCTACATCTTTAAATGTCACACCGGTTGTTTTCTCCACATATACTTTGGCGGTTGATTTTCCAACCCCCATGGCTCCTCCGCCCATCCGGCGCATCAGGAATCCAAAAAGAATCCAGATCAGTACCAGAGGAATAACAAAGCTTAAAATATTTACCAGCCATGCCGAAGTATTGTCCGGCACGGATGCCGAAATTTCAATTGCCTTTCCCTCCGATGTCTTTGCACTTTTGAGTGTCGTGATCAGATCCGGATCATTGACAATTCCGGTGTAATATGTTATCTCATATGGTTTTTTATCGTCCACCAGTGTGTAATCCATCTCATAATTGCTGAATTCCACCGTTTTGACATTATTCTTTTCCAGCTGTTTTAGGAATTCGGAGTATGTAGTTTCCTTCGAACTCATCTGTGAAAACCGGTTGGCAAAAAATGACAGGAAAAAGAGTGCCACCAGAGTGACCATGATAAATCCCAGGATCATCTGTCCGTTATGGTTGTCTTTCTTTCCTCCGTTGTTGCCACCATTGTTTCCGTTATTACCGTTGTTTCCATTATTTCCGTTATTATAATTATTGCCACCGTTATAGTTTCCGTTGTTATAATTATTCGGTGCCTGATTGTCCATAAGCCCTCCACTTGTATATCTCTTGTAATCAATACCCTTATTATATGTAATAAGAAACGCAAAATCAACATTTTGTTCGAGAACTTTTCCTATCCTTTCTAAACTTTTTATAAAAAAGTGTGGAATATTTTCGTTGTCCGCTGTATAATATTAAACTATGGTAGTTTAGATAAAAACTTAGGAGGAAAATTATGCCTGTAAAATACGTCTTTGTCACTGGCGGTGTCGTATCTGGTCTTGGAAAAGGTATCACTGCTGCATCTTTAGGACGTCTGCTCAAAGCGCGTGGCTACAAAGTCACCATGCAGAAGTTCGATCCATATATCAACATTGATCCGGGAACCATGAACCCGATTCAGCACGGTGAAGTGTTCGTAACGGATGATGGAGCGGAAACCGATCTGGATCTCGGTCACTACGAGCGCTTCATCGACGAAAGTCTGACAAAGAATTCCAATGTGACAACCGGTAAGGTTTACTGGTCCGTTCTTCAGAAAGAACGTCGTGGAGATTATGGCGGAGGAACCGTACAGGTAATCCCGCATATTACCAACGAGATCAAGAGCCGTTTTTACCGTAATTTCACATCCGATGATATGCATATTGCAATTATAGAAGTCGGCGGAACCGTCGGAGATATCGAAAGCCAGCCTTTCCTTGAAGCAATCCGTCAGTTCCAGCACGAAGTGGGACATGAGAATGCGATTCTCTGTCACGTTACCCTGATTCCGTACCTGCGCGCCTCACAGGAATTAAAGACCAAGCCTACCCAGGCAAGTGTCAAGGAACTGCAGGGTATGGGTATCCAGCCGGATATCATCGTCTGCCGTTCCGAGCAGCCGTTAGATCAGGGATTAAAGGACAAGATCGCACTGTTTTGTAATGTTCCGAACACACATGTACTGCAGAATCTGGATGTTGAGTATTTATATGAAGCTCCACTGGCGATGGAAAAAGAAAATCTTGCGAAAATTGCCTGTGAGTGTTTAAATCTTGACTGTCCGGAACCGGATTTAAGTGACTGGAAGTCCATGGTCAATGATCTGCGTCATCCGGACAAGGAAGTCCGGATTGCACTGGTCGGAAAATATACCGCATTACACGATGCTTACATTTCCGTTGTGGAAGCTTTAAAGCACGGTGGTATTCCAGAGCATGCAACCATCGACATTAAATGGGTAGACTCCGAAGAATTAAATGTAGACAATGTAGATGAGGTGCTGGGTGATGTAAACGGTATCCTTGTTCCCGGCGGATTCGGTCTGCGCGGTGTCGAGGGAATGATCCTTGCCGCACGCTATGCCCGCGAGAACAAGATTCCGTACCTTGGTCTCTGCCTCGGCATGCAGGTATCCATCATTGAATTTGCACGTCACGTATGCGGATTCAACGATGCACACAGTATCGAACTTGACCCGAACACAACACATCCGGTCATTGCACTGATGCCAGATCAGGACGGTGTAGAAGATATCGGCGGTACCTTAAGACTCGGCGCTTATCCTTGTGTACTGGACAAGGATTCCAAAGCATATGAAGTATACGGAACCACTGAGATTTCCGAGCGTCATCGTCATCGTTATGAAGTAAACAATGATTATCGTGCCACTCTCACCGAGCATGGCATGAAACTTTGCGGAACTTCTCCGGACGGAAGAATTGTAGAAATGATCGAACTCCCGGATCACCCATGGTTTATTGCCACACAGGCACATCCGGAATTAAAATCCAGACCTAACCGTCCACATCCACTGTTCCGTGGTTTTGTGGAAGCAGCAACCAAGTGTAAACGATAATGTAATTCCCGGCGGTTTTTCCGCCGGGTTTTCGCTTTATTTGAAAGAGGAGAACTGTCATGCCCAAATCTGTGAATCAAAAACAAAAGCTGTTATTCCTTCTGGATTATCTGCGTCAGAACACGGATGAAACCCATACCGTCACTACCCCACAGATCATCGACCATCTCGCGGCAAACGGCATCCGGGCGGAGCGTAAAAGCATCTATAACGATATCCAGACGCTTTGTGATTATGGTTATGACATCATCCGGACCGAAGGCGCGCATGCCGGTTACCGCATAGCAGACCGCACATTTGAGCTGCCGGAAGTCAAACTGCTTGTTGACCTGGTACAGTCTTCCAAATTTATTACCACAAAGAAATCACGGCAGCTGATTGGCAAACTGGAACAGCTTGTCAGTAAAAACGATGCGAAAAAACTACAGCGTCAAGTTGTCGTTGCAGACCGCAACAAAACCAGCAATGAAAAAATCTATTACAGCGTGGATGTCATCCACTCTGCCATTGCAGAAAACCGGCAGATCCGTTTCCACTACTTCGACTGGAATGTCAGAAAAGAAATGCAGCTGCGCAAAAACGGCAGATTCTATCAGGTCAGCCCCTGGCTTCTTACCTGGGATGACGAAAACTATTATCTTGTTGCCTATGACGCGGATGCCGGGAAAATGAAACATTACCGTGTCGACAAGATGCTTGATCTCTCCGCTGTGGATCAGGCGCGGTGCGGACAGACCGATTACGAACAGATGGATATTGCCTCTTATTCCCGCAAAAATTTCGTCATGTTTGCCGGGGAAGAGACAACCGTACAGCTTCTGTGCGATACTTCCATGACCGGTGTCATCATTGACCGTTTCGGTGCCGGTGTAGCCATGCGCCCCTACGACAATACCCACATTCTCGCGCGGGCACAGGTCGCTGTCAGTCCACAGTTTTTTGGCTGGCTTGCTGGCTTATCCACACATATCCGTGTGATTTCCCCGGATTCCGTTGTCAATGAATACCAAATTTTTCTGCAGGAAATCCTGCGCAGTTATACCGATATGCAATAATCGTTTCCAAAGGAGGAATATACTATGAATTTACCGAAAGATCCTGTCATGCTTCTGTCTGTTGTCAACACACAGCTGCGTGATCATTACCCGACACTTACCGAACTTGCTGCCGCATATATGACAGATGCAGATGCAATTACAGAAACCCTTGCTGCCATCAATTATCATTACGATGAGGGGCAGAATCAGTTTATTTAACAGGCAATCGCCTGATTCACTTCATAAAAGGAGGGGAACTTTTGTATGGCCAGTTGTGATTTTTGTGCATACAATGAATATGATGAAGAGGACGAAGCGTACTACTGCTCCGTCAATATGGATGAAGACGACATGGCTCGTTTTGTCCAGAGTAATTACAAGGAATGTCCTTTTTACCGTTCCGGGGACGAATACAAAGTTGTACGGCACCAGATGTAACCTGGTGCCGTTTTCGTAAAATACTAATTATATTATGTTTCTGCCCACACATCCATGGATTTCTTTCCATGCTTTCTTCCCCAGAGATACAACAGCACACATGCAGCCAGAAGTACAATATCGGCAAGAACCGTTCCCTCAATGCCAAAACCAACATTATATGCAAAACTGTCTCTTGCTGTCGCTGCATTCAGCTTAAATACCGAATACGGCACATTGATCCCACTGTTTGGCAAGCCAAAGAGAATGTTCTGCGTAAAATTCCATGCTGTATGTACGGCAAACGCACACCAGAGACTGTCCATGTAATATACCATGAGGGAAAACAAAATTCCGACAAGAAAAATATTCAGGACAGAAAGCACCGTAACTCCGTCATTCGCCAGATGCAGCAACGCAAACAGCAGTGCATTTCCGACAATTGCAACCACCGGATTTTTATAACTTCTGCGCAGTTTCTGATATAGAAATCCCCTGCACAGCAGTTCCTCTGCCGACGACTGGATAAACACGGTCAGAAACACAACCACAAACCACAGCGGATGAATGGCATCGTAGGTCAGCACAATATCATGGTGCAGCCATGCAATCAGAATACAAAATCCATTCAGTGCAAATCCCAGAACCAAACCGAAAAGCAGGTATTTTCCGTTATTTCCCTGTGGTTTCGTGCCGACTGCCTGTAAAATCGGACGATTCCGTTTTCGGATACCGATCCAGAACAATGCCACGGCCCAGATTCCCCAAAAGATCACATACATCAGTGTCGTATTCAAAAACGCAGAATTTAGTATCTCAGGGTTTCTTGCATAGGCAATCCCCACCGGGATTCCGAGAACAAAGTTTCCTAGAAATTGTCCTAAAACCATGAGAATCACAGTTTCAAGGTAAAGCACCGGAAGCGTATCAACAATTTTGTTTTTCAGCAATTTTTTCTTTTCCATTTGACTGAAACTCCTTTTCTTTTATCTGTTTCCAATTATATCTTTGTACGCTTAATGTTTTACCTGTTGTATCTTAACGTTTTCTTAAACTGCTGTTTAACGGAGCTGGAAGCCTGTTGTTTTCTTAAGAGGGAGTGGAAAATACCATCGTGGTACCTGTGCCAATAAAATTCATGCAAAAGATACCATCGCGGTATCTATACACTGAAAATTTAACATTTAGATACCGGAAAGTCTCTATGAATCAAAAATTGCTTCTCCAGATACCACTTTTTCAAAAAAGCGGTATCTGAAGAAGCAATTTTTACTATATAGGTGACATTTCCTGATTTCAAGCATTAAAATTTTAAGAAAACGTCACCTAAGACTTTAATTTTTCATTTATAGATACCAGAGTTATCATCGAATCATTTTTACATATAGTTTTACTAATCCACAGAATTTGACGCGTGTACTGTTTTGTGAAGGTCTTTTCTGCAACTTGCTCCGGAGTTCCATCATGTAACGATAATGGCACAATTCAGTAGAATTGTTAAAATTTTCCTGAAATTAATGCCGGAGCTAACTTGCAGAAAAACCGGAGCAAAAGCATGTACACCGCAAATTCGTCGCATCAAGAAACCTTATATCTAGAACATTTCCCGTAAATGTTAATTTTTATTGGTATCTTTATTTCGATGTACCAATTTTGCCTGCCGGTTGATCAGACGTCCGATCAGTTCTACCGACTCATCAATTCCGTAGCATGCACTGTTGATACACAGATCATAATTGATCGCATCACCCCAGCGCTTACCGGTAAAGGAATGATAATAATCCTGGTGCTTGTGATCCATCTTGCGCACCAGATTAATGGCCTGTTTCAAATCCAGATTTTTCAGTTCCATCATACGGCGCACACGGATCGCAAACGGTGCCGTAATATAGATACTGATATGCGGAATATGCTGACCGGTCAGTACGACATCCGCGGCACGTCCCATAACAATCATATCTTCCTCTTTTGCCAGCTCACAGATTAAGGCACTCTGCCGGAAGAAAGATGCGTCTTTCTTTGACAGACCATGATAACGCTTAAAATCGCTGACTTTTGCCGCATCTGCCCCGAATTCTTTTGCATCTCTGCGATCTAGAATCTGATTCAATACCGATTCATCATAATAATTGATATGCAGTGCTTCCGCCAGTGCAAATCCAATATCAGTACCTGCACTTCCATGGGAACGGCTGATACAAATTACCAGATGATCCTTCTCAGAAAACTTCTTGCTCAGAATCGAAGAATTCATATCTGCCAGATCTTTATCCACAATATCTACCGAGCCAAAGCTCATCGGCAGATTTGCTATTTCTTCCAGAATATCATTATATTCAACCAAAAGGTCATGGCGTGCTTCTTTATTCCGGATACTTCTCGCCATGTTTCCGATCAGAGCCAGTTCACTTCGAAGCAAATGCCCCTGTGGATTGGAAACAATAAGCATGGTCAGGTCATCCAGCACACGCGCTTTTTCTCCGGTAAATGTCTTTCCGAGTCCAGAACCGGAAGTCTTGTACACCTTTTCATCCAGTTCATAGATGCGGTTCGCCAGCTTTCTGCATTGTTCTTTGTTGTCCATAGCCTTCTACCTCCTATAAAAAGAATACCAGTGTATCAATGATAAATACCGGAATCAGAAACTTCAGGGAACATAACATATAGCCAAAGAAGGACGGCATCTTGATACCGTTTTCATCCGAAATGGATTTCACCATAAAGTTCGGTGCATTTCCGATGTATGTGTTGGCTCCCATAAATACCGCACCACAGGAGATTGCCATAAGCATCTTGACCGCAACGGTTCCCACGGTTGTAGCAATACCACTGGTTGCGCCCAGTGTTCCTGCCGTTGTAAGGAATACCAGATAGGTTGGTGTATTGTCCAGGAAACTGGAAAGTGCACCGGTTGCCCAGAACATCTCTAAAGGTTTTGTCAGTCCCAGTTCCGCACCTTTGCTCTTTAAGATCATGAGTGCCGGCTGCATGGTAATAAAAATTCCGATAAACAGTACCGCAACTTCCTCAATGGCGCCCCAGGTAAAGTGGTTCTTTGTGCGCACATCGGATTTCGTTGTCTTAAATGACAGAAACGCTGCAACCAGAATAATAACAATCTCGATCAGTGTCGGCACTGCCAGTCTTACGCTCCGGAAAATCGGAATACTGATGACGCTTCCGTCTGCATTCTGGAATGCTTTCATTCCCGGAAGAACGCCGCTTAATACAACACCTGCCACAATCATAATCATAAAAATGATGTTGTGCAGACCATTGACTTTAAAAGTAGTCGTTGGCCTGGAAATATCCGGACGCATGCCAAGTGCAATATCTCTGCGGTATGCACGACGGTCGATAAAATAAAATACGGTCAGGAGAATTACCATATTAAATACCAGTACCGGGAACAGACGTAAACTCCAGGTAAACGGTACCCCTCTCATAAATCCCATCAGAAGTGGCGGATCACCGATTGGTGTCAGACATCCACCCATATTGGAAATCAGGAAAATGAAGAAGACCATAATATGACTCTTATTTCTTCTCCAGGAATTCATCTGAATCATCGGCCGTACCAAAAGCATGCTGGCACCGGTTGTACCGATACAGCTTGAAAGCAGTGTTCCGATCGCCAGAAGTCCGGTATTCATACGCGGTGATCCGACAAAATCTCCTTCCAGATTAATATTTCCGGAAACACAAAACAGACCAAACAGCAACACAATAAAGGAAAGATAATCATTTACAATACATTCCAATACCGTTTCTGCAGTCTCGCCTGCGCCGTATTTTACTGCAAACGGAATAATAAATAAAAGTGACCAGATGAGTACCGCCCAGCCTTTATTTTTGTCCCACCATTCTCCTTTTACCAGCGGGAAAATTGCGATACATAATAAAAGACCGGCAAACGGTATGCACAGCCAAAGCGGTATGTTACCCATTTTCTTGTACCTCCTTATAATCTCTGTATATTTTACACCTCAGCCCCCAAAAAAGTAACCGCTAATTCGTCAAATAATTAACAAAGTTCCAATCTCCATTTCACTTATTTTTGTATATTTTCTCCATATAAAGAAAGCCTGCATCCACACGGTGCATTTTATTTCACAGGCAGCATTTTGTCACAAAATGAAGAGAAGCCTCTCCGTTCCCGGATCGGCTTCTCTTCGAGGAGTTTAGTTATGAAAATGTTTATTAAATAAAAAGGGAATAATGTAAAGGAATGATTTCCGTTTACATTGTCTAGTATATGCAAAAAATGTGTCCATATTATGTCCACTTCAAAAACAAATTCTAAAATCATATTCCAAAAATTTTAGAGACATTTTATATATTTAACAATTTCTTACATAATTCGATCTTGCTGTCATCGGTCAGACTGTTTTCAAATACCACCTGTCCACGTTTCTGCCGGCCGCAAAGCAGATCTTTCTCCTGCAGTCTTCTTTTCATCTCACGTGCGGTTCCCTCGCCTCCGTCAAAAATTTTCACATTCTCCCCCAACACCTGCTGAATCTGTTTTCTGGCAAACGGATAATGTGTGCAGCCGAGTACCGCTGCATCCACCTGGTTTTCCCGGTAAGAATAAAGCAGATCTTCCAGATATTTATGAAGATCCTCTCCGTCGAGATCTCCCCGCTCAATAAAATCCATCAGCCCCGGACACGGCAACGGAAGAATTTGTGCTTTCTCTTTGTAGCGCTCCATCAGCACATGAAACTTTTCTTCATGAATTGTCATCGGGGTTGCCATCACAAGGACTTTGGGATGTTCCATGCAAAGTGCCGCCGGTTTCAGTGCCGGTTCAATCCCGACAATCGGAATATACGGATACATCTCGCGCAGTTTCCGGACAGCAGCACTGGTGGCTGTATTGCAGGCAACCACAAGACCTTTTGCCCCCTGGTCAAACAGCTTTCGTGCACATCCGATCGTCAGTTCCCGTACTTTTTCTTTTTCTTTTGTTCCGTATGGCGCATTTTTAGAATCCCCGAAATAAATAAAATCTTCCTCCGGCATAATCCGGATCAGTTCCCGCAGGACACTGATTCCTCCCACTCCGGAGTCAAATACCGCAATTGGGTTTTCTCTTTGTAATTGATATTCCACAGATCTGTTATCCTTTCTTAATTGAAAAAACATGGTTCAGTTGTTATAATAGTAACTAGTAAATAGCAATGGAGAGTGACAACTATGCTGACTGAAAAAAATACTTCCGATAAATATAAATACTGTGAATTTTGCGGACGCACGCTTCCAAAACATTATGAAGGAACGCTATGTCCCACTTGTCAGGAAGCACAGCTTTTCCGGAATGTGCGGGATTATATCCGCGCCAACACTGTAAATGAATATGAAGTTGCAGAACATTTCCATATTCCTCTCCGGCAGATCAAAGAGTGGATTCGGGAAGGACGGATCGAATATCATGAGGTCGACACAGCTTCCACTATCTCCGGCATGCACTGCCAGCGCTGTGGTGCTCCGGTTTCTTTCGGTACCCTGTGTCCGAATTGTCTGAAACTGATGAACACACAGGGCAGATCCGTTGCCCCTGCCATTTCACCGGATTCACGCATGCATTATCTCGATACCCCTTCTGACAAAACGAAATAAGAACTATCCACTCACAGGAAAGGGATGCCGGATTTCGGCACCCCTTTTTCTTACGCCTGTGTACTTCTGCGAATTACTTTTTGTCTGTATTTAAACTCCACTGCTTCCAGATATTTATCATCCGGTTCAAATTTGATCAGCAGTGTCTCGCCTTCCTTTTTCAGAACCATATCATAATATGCAGTATCTTTGTCATGAGAGGTATAATCAATCACCTTGACACCCTCTCTCTCGTATTGTGATACACTGCGATCTCCGGCCGGTGCAATCTGAATTACATCATCCATCGGATAACTTCCCAGTGACTTTCTGCGGTTCTTGTTTAAAACTTTTGCGAAGCGGACTTCCCCGTCAAAATAAGAATACTCAAACTCCTTGGAGTTTCCCATCAGAACAAACCAGACAATTCCGCATACCAGTGCAACCGGTAATGTAATGCCACTGGTCAGACATGATGCAAGCAGACTCACTACTGCAAGTACAAGCATCAATGTCCCCACTACTTTTGCAACCACGGTCTTCCGGACCGGTACTAATACATATACTTCCAATCTTCTATCTCTCCTTCATTTGTAGTAATGTTAATTATACTCCATCCCACACTTTTTTTCCACTAAAGAATATTTTTTTCATAAATACAGTAGATTTTTTGTTCCCCAGCCCTTACAATAAGAGATATTATTTTTCGTTTATTTTCGGAGGTGCATATGATACATATTCCAACAGAAAAACTTGCAGATTTTGAAAAAAACATCCGCCGTGAATGGACCATGACCAATGGAATCGGCGGATACGCGGGAGGCTCCATCATCGGTGCCTGCAACCGGACACATCAGGGATATCTGATTGCCAGTCTGCATCCCCCGGTCGAGCGCTATCTGGTATTTTCCAAAACCAATGAAAAACTGACACAGGGAACCCATGTTTACAATCTGGAAACTTCCCAGCATGCCGGGAAAGGACATTCTCCCATCCGCACGCAAGGACAGCGTTTTTTAACGGATTTCTCCTGTGACGGAACTGTCTGCTTTTCCTATGCCGCCGGCAATATCCGTATGGACAAACATCTGGCCCTGCTGCGGGAATCAAACACAGTTGCGATCTCCTATACGATTACAAACCAGGGAGAGGAAGCCGGACTTTCCATCACCCCGCTTATGAATTTCCGGGAGCACAGTGCATCGTCTGCCGTTTCTGACCTGCAGTTTACCTGTGAGCCAAACACAGTGGGCGGTTTCACTCTGATCCCGGCTGCTGCACCCGGACTCTGCATCGAGCTTTCCTGCAGTGCCGGCAGACTTTTTCCACGTAAAAACCAATACGACGTGGATATGCAGTACCAGACGGAAGTAGACAACGAAACGGCGGGACTGGATACACATTTTTGCCCATATGATCTGCGTTTTACACTTCCGGCACACAGCAGTACAGAGATTTCCCTGCTTTGCACCGTCCACCCGGTACAGGATTGCCCTGTGCTTTCCCGCCCGCAGGCAGATACCGCAGCAATCGAAATCGCACACGTACAGGAATATTATGATTCATTAAAACAACAGGCGGGATATGGCGATGATGCTTTTGCCAATACACTTGTCGTGGCAGCAGACCAGTTTCTTGCCCGGCGCGATTCCACCGGACTTATGACAATCCTTGCAGGTCTTCCGTGGTTTACCGACTGGGGCAGAGATACCATGATCGCTTTTTCCGGGCTGACACTGGCCACCCGGCGGTTTTCGGATGCCCGGGAAATTCTTTCGACCTTTGCGCAGTATGTCCATCACGGCATGGTCCCGAATATGTTTCCGGATGACGGGCAGGACCCTCTCTATAACACTGCAGATGCCTCTCTGTGGTATTTTTATGCCGTGGACGCATATTTGAAGGTTACCGGACAACCATCGGATTATGACTATATACAGCGGCGTATTTACCCCGTTCTGTGTGAAATTATTCATGCCTATGCACACGGCACGGATTTCTCCATCTATATGGATGATGACGCCCTCATCCATGCCGGAAGCGGATTTGACCAGGTAACCTGGATGGACGTCCGTGTAGGTGACTGGGTAGCTACCCCGCGTCACGGAAAACCGGTAGAAATCAATGCACTGTGGTACAATGCGCTGTGCGTGACTGCGGAACTGGCAGAACATTTCAAAGAAGATTCCTCCGTTTACCGCCAGCTTGCCACTCGTGTATCTGCTTCTTTCCGAAAAGAATTCTGGAACGAAAAAGACGGATGTCTCTATGACGTTATTGAAGAAAACGGCAAAGATGCAAGCATCCGCCCCAACCAGATCTATGCCGTCAGCCTTCCACATACCATGCTCACGGCCAAACAGGCTCTGCAGGTGGTAAATACCGTAGAGGAAAAGCTGCTTGCCGGCCCCGGCATACGCTCCCTCTCTCCGGAACACAAAGACTATCACGGGATCTACTGTGGCTCTCTTCCGAAAAGAGATGCCGCTTACCATCAGGGAACCGCATGGGGATTTCTGATGGGCGGCTTTCTGACCGCTTACATGAAAGTCCACCACCACTCTCCGGAAGCAAAAAAACAGGCAATGGCATATCTTGCACCGGTACAGACCCACCTTTTGGAAGAGGGCTGCATTGGTTCTATTTCCGAAATTTTTGACGGTGATGCCCCGCATACCTGCCGTGGTTGCTATGCCCAGGCATGGAGCGTTGGAGAAATTCTGCGCTGCTACACACAGGATATTCAAAAAAATCAAAAATAATGATTTTTTTCTTGACAAGAAGATCTCACTCGGATATAATAATAAATGTTCCGCGTGAGATTTTCAATTAAGAAATCCACTGCAATGCCTAGTTAGCTCAGTTGGTAGAGCAGAGGACTGAAAATCCTCGTGTCTCTGGTTCGATTCCGGAACTAGGCACTATATGCGGGTGTAGTTCAATGGTAGAACACCAGCCTTCCAAGCTGGATACGTGGGTTCGATTCCCATCACCCGCTCTTTTAAAGAAACTGTTTATCCGGTTTCTTTTTTTATACTCTTTTTTATGAATATCCTGTCTCATACCACGTAAAAAGGACGGCTGCATCTGCAGTCGTCCTTTATATCATGTATGGGTAATAAAACTCGCTTAGAAGAGATCTACACTTCCGAAGAACTTGTCATTGATTACATAATATGCCTTGTACTCTTCCGGCTTTACATAAATATTTAATGTCTTAATGCATCCGGCACGATGTCCCTCAGCTACAAACTGTTTCTTTACCTTATCCTCAAGTTCTCCAAGATTTGCAGCATTCTGCTGATACTGAACAATGATTTCGGTCTTTGCCGGCTGTTTTTCTTTCTTTGCCTTTGTAGCAGCCTTTGCTTTCGTTGCAGCTTTCTTCACAACAGGTTCTGCCTTCTCAACAACAGCCTTTGTTGTTGCCTTTGCAACTTCTTTTGCCTTCTCTTCTACAACTTCTGCTTTCTTTGCTGCTGCCTCAGCAACATCCCCGACTTTTGATTCTACCTTTTTTGTAGCATCCTTAACCGCATTTTTAACTTCTGTCTTTCCCTCTGGTGTCTTCATCAGCTTCACATCAGAAACTGCTTTGTTTAACTTCTTCTCCTGCATAACGATTCCTCCTAACCAGAATTATTCACATACTAAAAATTTTTCAATTGCATCAAGTGCTGCTTCTTCATCGGCACCCTCCGTCACAATATCAACCGACATTCCATCGGATGGATTAAACGCCATAATTCCCATAATGCTCTTTGCATTAATTCTGCGGTTATCGCTCTCCAACATAATATCGCTGTCGAACTGACATGCTACCTGAACAAGTTCTGCGATTGGATTGTCGTGTCCTTCTGACACATTAGAAACGATCACATTTTTCTTACTCATACGCTCTCCCTTTCCAAAACTGTATAACTCATTCTCAAATATATCTCACTTATCCAGGAATTGCAATATACGAACTTTATTTCTGTTAAATCTTCACGAATCATCCATAAAACCTTGTCCTTAATTGTTCATTTTTACAATGAAAATTAACGGTCCAAATAAGTAAAGAAAATGTATCCTGCTTTCCGGAACCAGTCATCCGCATCTTTATAACTTTTTGACCTCGTGGAATGGGTCTGCGGATCATAATAATAAATGCTTCCAGAGGTATATCCCGTCACTAATACGGCACTGTCTGTTCCGGTCATTGCAAATACCGGGCTGCCCTTGCTGACATAAAACAGAATCTCCTCTACTGTGCAGCCGGATATATCAAGAACAACTGAATCTTTTAATGTATTTTCAATCGCGCTTTTCGGGGTTCCTCCATTGTCAATCAGTTCTTTTACACTGAGCCCGTTTCCTCTGTAATTAAGCATGGCACTGACCGCCTGAACCACGGATGATGAACTCTTATCCGCATCGTTTACTTTCAGGCTGCTAAATGCCGTCTGTGCCGATTTACGCGCACGCATCCATACATACTGCTGCTTGGAATCCACCACAACTCCCATATGATTATTGGCGCAGACGATGGCATCCGCGATCTCATCGGTTGCAAGCAGCACATCACCTTTTTTGTACACATAAAAGTATTCCTGCGACTCCTTATTTTTCACGGAAACGTCACGCGGATTTTCGAGTAAAACAGATTTGGAAGTCAGCATTTTAATTTTGGATGCATCCGCCCCGTTTTTCATCATAAGCTGGTACTGTGTTTCCTTGCGATCTGTCACGGTTGATCCCACGGTAACTTTTTCTTCCGTGTCTCCCTCACGGTTCATGATCGCATCGGTTCCTGCAGCCACATAATGTCCGCCGGACTTTTTGATCAGATGAATGGTAATTGTATAATCCTCCACCGAAATGGAACCGATACTTCCCCTGGACGGTTCATACGTCTTTAAGATACTGTGTGAATTTTCGGAAGTATCCATGATGGTTAAATTTTTCATCGGGAAAACCGTATTTCCCGCTGCTGCAACCATCACCTTATCTTTCTTTGCTGCTCCGTAAATAAAATCTTCATCGATAAACCCAAGCGGAAGAATATACGCTCCCTTTTTTGCCTTGATATCATAGACAGAAGCATTTTTCAAATTCATCAGGTGAACCACATTGCTCTTGTATTCTTTGTCGCTGTCTACCCACGCAAAATACTGATTCGATTCCGACACTTTATAACAGCTTTCTTTCAGATCTTTCACAAGCACTTCCGGAGTCCGCTTGTCCGTATCTATACTGTAAAGTTTCTGATCCATGATCAGGTAAAATGTCCCCTTTTCGTTCACATACATTAACTGCCCCATCTGTGCTTTGAGTATTTCATAGGAAACATCCGACGGGATAAAAATTTCTTCCTCTATAGTGTGTACCAGACCATCATAATGATATACTGCCGTGCCCACTTCGCCTTCATGATCCCCACGGTTCATATATCCATATACAACAAAATCAATACTTCCCGCTTCATCCACACGGGCAATTTTGATATCATGCTGATCCCAGTTATCCCTCGCATTGATCCCCTCTGCCCCAAGGAAACTGAATACCTGTACAATCTTATTATTTACACGGTCAAAGCACCAGAGTTCTCCCTGCTGTACAAACGCGATCACATCTCCGGTCTCACTTACAGCATATTCAATATTTTTGTCACGTATGCCAAGCTGGATCTGATTATTATCTGTAATAAACCGGTTTTCCCCACGGAAAATCTGATTTAAAGTACGCTCAAAATTTAAGACATACATACGGGATTCTGTCATACGCAGACGATAATATTCTTCCACATTATAATACTCGGTTTCCCCGCCGGTTCCTTTGGTGGTCACCACATACCGGAGTGTGATCACATCATAGGAATCATTGATTTCCTTGAAAGATGCCTCGAGTTCTCCCATCTGCTCCGGTTTTAAATCTGCCCAGGTAATCTGGTTTAAGGTACAGCTTAAATCCACATAATTGAGCGTGCTGGTATCACCTGTTGCCGCGTCCATATATTTCGGAATAAATTTATTTGCATCATCCCGGAATGTATATTCATGAAACTGCAGTGCAAAATCCATACATGCCTGAGTATCATCGTTTTGTGTCTGCATCAGCCGGGTGTAATACCGGATCTTATTTTTTCCTGAAGCAAGAATAACAATCAGTTCATATTCTTCCCCTTTTCCGAGGATATTCTGGATTTTCAGGTTTGCAGAGATTTCATTATTTTTTTCTTTGATCTCCTGTGCATTTCCCTTTGCAACCAGCCGGGAATCATCAAGACTCCGGATTTCATAAGCAATGCCTCTGATTTTTTGTCCATATGTATTAATTTTCAGCGGAAGCAGTCGTGTATGGTCTACCGGCACAATTCCATCCCGCATCTTTGTAATATTCATTTCCGATACGTATCCGTGCAGCTGTGCCACGCTGTTATTTCCTTCATAAAACTGGACGATAGGAAGGGTTGCCTCCTTCATCGCCGTTGTCATATCTTTATTATCCTGATTGGTTATGATACTGAAAACAATCAGTGCTGCCAGAAAAAGCCCTGACAGCACCACTGGTTTAATTACTTTCCTGTTCATTTATCTTTTCCTTCTTACTATGGCTGTAATTTCCGCCGTTACATCCATCTCCTGCATCTGCGATGCCGGCAGCGCCGTTTGCACATTTCCGCACCAAACAGCACACCGATCATACTGCAAAGCCACGGATTCCCACATTCCCGTTCCTGTGTTGTCATAGTTTCTCCGGCGATAGAAGCCGGAACCATTTCGAAATATGATGCCGCCTGCATGTTTCCTTCGATCCGGTTCTCTTTCTTTTTCTGCGCTTCGGACAGCTTCCGGTAAATTCCATCAATTTCCATCTGTATCATCAGGCGGTCCGGTTCCTCATCGTAGATGCGGCTTCCCTCATACTCCAGCTGGTCAAGCCTCTGTTCCACCAGCTCCATGATCTCTTTTGTCTCTGCCGGATAGTACTGTTTCATTCGTTCCATATCTTTTTCATATTCCATCTCTGTCAGATACATACTCTGCATCGGATATGTCATATAAAACGGAATCTTTGGGTAAAAATCGTTTGAATAATCCACTTGCATGCTCCATCCTGTCATCATTATAGACTATGCCATGCAACGGTTTTTTGTTCTTATTTTCCTACTATTTTTAAGCATATCTGCTCGTATTCCGGATAATTTTTGTGCCGCATTTCCGTTTCCAGTACTCCCTGTGCATTCTTATGGAAATGATATAAATTATACACACCCTTACGGTAGGCATAGTCCTCTCCATTATCCTGAAAATGATCGTAAGAAGCCTCTCCCGGAGTTGTCAGCAGATACAGCGTACGGTACGGCTTTTCTCCAACATACGCCATTTTTTCATACATCGGGATCATCGTTCCTTCTTTCAGGTACATCGGGCACAAATCAATCGGTGCATCCCGCAGGAAATACTTTCCTCCGGTAATTTTCTCTCCGGTCCAGTAATCATACCACTCCCCTTCCGGCAGATACACCATTTTCTTCGTGGCTCCCTGCTCCAATACCGGGGCAACGAGGAGATTTTCCCCTACCAGGAACTCTCCATTGAGGTTATAGGTTTCCGGGTCCTTTGGATAATGCAGAACCAGAGGACGCATAACCGGAAGTCCGGTCTGTTCTCCCTGATAAAACAGATCATACAGATACGGAAGGAAACGATAACGCATCTTTACATATTTTCGATAGATTCCCACCACCTGATCATCAAACTGCCACGGCTCCTGTCTGCGTGTTCCCTGACAGGAATGATTTCGAAACAGCGGAGAAAATACGGCAGCCTCGATCCACCGGGTCAGAAGTTCCGGAGTCGTATCCGCACCGAATCCACCAATGTCGGTTCCGGCAAACGCAAATCCGCTCATACCGAGATTACACAGCTGCGGCACCATCATCTGCAGATGCGACCACAGACTCTGATTATCTCCGGTCCACACGGTCGCATATTTCTGTGTTCCTGCATACGCTGCACGTGTGATAACAAACGGACGCTTATCGGAAAGTTTCTGCAGTCCCTCAAAGGTCGCACGGCTCATATAATGTCCATATACATTGTGCATTTCCGCATGATTTGTCGTACGCTCCTCATCATGAAATACAACATCCTGCGGCAGCTCGCCACGGAAACTTGCCGGCTCATTCATATCATTCCATACACCGTCCACACCGATGTCGACCAGAAACTTATGGTGTTTTCCCCACCAGTCGCGTACTTTGCGGCGTCCAAAATCCGGATAATTTGCATCTCCCGGCCAAACCTCATTGACATAGGTAGTTCCCTGTGTATCGGTCGCAAAATATCCGTTCTCTTCGCCTTCTTTACACATAAAATAGTCCGGATCGACTTTGGTTCCCGGATCAATGATCGTTACCGTTTTAAAGCCCTGTTTTTTTATTTCCGCAATCAGATCCCCAGGTTTTCCATACTTTGCATCATTCCATGTAAACACACGATACCCATCCATATAATCAATGTCAAAATGAATGGCATCACACGGAATATCCAGATCACGGAAATGTTCTGCCACATCACGGATATCTTCTGCGCACTGATAGCCCCAGCGGCTCTGCTGGTATCCAAGCGTCCATCGCTGCGGCAGCGGTGTCCGCCCGGTCAGATATGTATATTCTTCAATCAGATCCGTCAGTTTTTCTCCACCCAGGAAGTACAGATCCAGATTGCCATCATCCGCGCCGTAAAAATAATATTCCGGATTTTCTTTGCCCAGATTGAGATAGCTGTGGAACGTATTATCAAAAAACATGCCATATACGTCATTCTTTTTCTTGCAAAAGAGCACCGGAATCGACTTGTACAGCGCATGATAGTCCTCATTGTGTGCCTGTGGAATATCGGAATTCCAGTTCTCATACTCATAATTTTTTTTATTCAGGAATCCGGTCTTATCACCCAGACCGTAAAAATCATCCCCCTCGTCCAGATCAAACATCATCTGTACCGGATAATCATGTGCGCCCAGATTCGACGTATCATGCCCTTCCGACTCCAGAATCTGTTTCATCTGCTCACTGACTTCCCCGCAAACACTTCTGCCCTGCCGGTGTGTCCGGACAAGCGGAGTCCCGTCCGGTCTCGTAATCACCATTTCCAGATTTTCTCCAAACTGCATCCGGATCTTATCGGTTGCAATTACCAGATCTTCTCCTTTTTGCTCTGCCGTCAGTTCTGTCGCAACCGCCTTGTCTCCATCAATGGCCTTAGAATAATGTTCCTTTGTTCTGTAAGGCACAAAAATATTGACAATATCATCCCTTATGGCTTTCACCACCAGTTTTTGCTGTTCATACTTCACACAAATCTCATTTCCATCCTGTCGGAAGGACATAATTTTTCCTGCTGTACTCATTGTTTCCCCTTTCCGTTACTCTGTTTCCTGCGTTGTTGTATCCGGTTCCTGATCGGTAACATAGTCTGAACTGACATATCCTTTTTGTCCGTTATATTCTGCCTGCACCCATCCATTTTCTTCTCCCAGCAGTGTCAGCTTCGTTCCCGTCACGAGAACGGTAAGAATTTCACTGTCTGTATTCGGCTCTGCACGGAAATTTACGCCATCCGTGCTTGTCCATACACTCTGTCCGTCTTCGTCCAGCGGCTGTTCCGTTACCGGTGGCAGATTGCTGTTGTCTGCCGGCGGTGCATTATTTGTGATTTCCGTTTCCGGTGTCTGGTTTTTCCCTGCATTCCGCCCATGAAGCCATACGATAAGTGATATAATTCCTGCGAGCAGTGCTGCGCAGATTATGGCAAAAATAATTCTGGCAATAATGACGTCTTTTCTGTGACTTGCTTTCATGATCGTTGTCCCTCCCCTTCATCTTCTGTACATATAATTGTGGTTTTCCCTGGATCTACCTTGTCTTTTTCCAAAATCAGTTTTCCAATCTTATCCGCCCGGATGATTCCGCCGGAAGGATTAAGCACACTGTCCACGGTATTTACAATCTGTGCATCCACCGTGGAATACTCAAATGCCAGTGTCGTATTAATCAATTTACAGTTCACCATTTTCAGATTTTCTATATAACACATGCCCTGCAGGCTCTCAATCGTACAGTTGACAAGTGTAAGATTTCTGGCATTCCATCCCAGATATTCTCCCGAAATAAAACTGTCATACACAGTAACATGATTGCTGTTCCAGAATGCATCTTTGGAAAGCATGCGTGCATGATGGATCTCCATGTTTTCCACACCATCAAATGAATAATTTCCAACCAGTTCAAAATGATCCAGCTGCATATTTTTACAATTCATGGCAAAATAATCCCCGTGCGCCTGCACATAGGACAGGTTTACATCGGTACAGTTCCAGAGGGTTTCCTCTGCATTCGGGAAATTTACATTGGTCAGGGTTACTCCCCTGCAACGGCGGAAATTTTTTGGTGCTTCTACAATGGAATCTCTTACCGAAATATCATCGGTATACCATACCCCGGCCCGCGCCATGTCAAACCAGGTACATTCCTTTACATCGACATGTTTGCAATACCAGAGCGGATATTTCCACCGGAACAGACAATTATCCAGATAAAGACTGCTGCTCTCCTTCAACGGGGATTCCCCATCCTCAAACACACTGTCATATACCGCCAGATTTTCAGACTGAAACAGTGCGCGTTCTCCTGTTAATTTCTGCTGACGAAGCACCTGCCGTGCCGTGTCAAATTTATCGTTACTCATTTTTTATTCCTTCTTTTTCAGCTTGTAATGATTGGGTCTACTGGTTATTTTACCACGAGATCACCGGAACATTCAAGTATGCTACTCTAACAAAAGCTCCTCGACCGTGACAAACGAATATCCCTGTTTCTGCAAGGTATCTATGACCGTAAATGCCGCCTGTACAGATGACGCCGAAGCATCGTGAAGCAGAATAATATCCCCCGGCTTAGTATCCTTTAAAACTCTCTGAACCACAGTATCCGCATCGGTCGTTGCCCAGTCCCGCGGGTCTACATTCCACAGTACTTCGATCAGATTTACCTGCGCATCCAGTTCCTTCTGCCAGCATCCGTAAGGTGGACGGATATATCCTGCATATTCTCCCGTCACATCATAAATCGCCTTCTGTGTTTTTTCAATCTGCTGCAAAGTGCATGCCGTTCCCACTTCCTTAAAATTAACATGTTTATAAGAATGAACACCGATCAGATGTCCGTCATCATGCATCCGTCTGACGACATCCGGATACTGTTTTACCTCTTCTCCCAGCAGAAAAAAAGTGGCTTTTACACCACGTTTTTCTAATCCGTCCAGCAATTTCGGTGTATATTCCGGATTCGGCCCGTCATCAAAGGTAATTGCAACTGTTTTCATTTCTTTCTCCACTTTCTCCGGCTGCAGTGTCATTGTACTTACAACAGCCGCTGCGTTTCCAATGCTGTATGACAGGAAAAGAAACAGTGCATACCCCACATATCTTTTCCATTGTTTTTTGTCTGCCATTTCATACCACACAAATTTCCTGCTTAGTATATCGTATGAATTTAATCATAAAAAATATGTTGTCCTTATTCTGAATCATAAGTTTCCCTGCTGATGCCCTCCCCGAGCATCATCCGTTCCTCATGCTGCATTTCTTTTTCCCGGATGGCGCGTTCATAACCGGTCAATGCTGCAAACGGAGAAAACTGTGCGGCCCGGTCTTCCGATGGCATCTGCGGATGCTTTTTCGAAACCGGATGCGGCAGATCTATGATGTCATCATAACGATGCGTATTTTCCAGCCGGTTCATGCCCGATGTCCTCCAATCTGTCCGTTGCGTTGCCGCATGGTTGCCCCTTCTTTGAAATTGGTTCCTTTTAAAATGGCATTTTTCCCATAACGCTGCTTAATGGAAAGCATGGCTTTCTGCATCTGTTTTTCCTTCTGCAATGCCTGCTTTTGTGCCTTCTGTTCCTCGGTTTCTTCCGCAAAATCAAACAGGCTCATCTGCTCATACGTCTGTTCTTTTTGTGCCTCCTGCTCTGTGCGTACATGGCATGCCGTAACATAGATCCTGCGGATCAAAAGATCCGGATTTATAATTCTGTCATATAATTCCAGTGTTTTTTCTACTACCGTAATGGCAGAAGATGTATGATTTTGCAAATTTGCCGTCCCATGCGCATGCTTTGGAATCTTTCTTCCGTAACGATCCGTAGTCACTTCCCCGTGATATCTTTTTGCCCGCACCGGGTCTGTCAGATTTTCGATATCATAGCCAACCGTCAGCACTATCTGATCCGTCACGAGTCCATGCTCCACCAGATCCAGTACCAGCTGGTCTGTCATTTCCTGCACAACAATCCTTGCTTTATCTGCCGGGTACGGACACTGCAATACCTGTCCCGATCCGGAACTGTTCGCCTGCGGACGATACGCTTTGATCTGTGCAATCGTGCACGGTTCGTACCCCCAGGCATGATCAATCAAAAGTTCTGCATTCACACCAAACAGTTTGTAAAGCAGATCTTCATTATAATAATCTGTTTCTTTTCCGATGGAGCAGCGCGCCACATCTCCCATGGTATACATTCCGTTTTCTGCCAGTTTCTTCGCATATCCCGGTCCGACACGCCAGAAATCCGTGATCGGCCGGTAGTCCCAAAGCAGTTTACGGTAACTTTTTTCATCCAGCTGGGCAATGCGCACACCGTTTTCATCCGCATCGATGTGCTTTGCCACAATATCCATTGCGATTTTGCACAGATACAGGTTGGTTCCGATCCCGGCAGTGGCCGTGATCCCAATGTGATCCTGCACATCCAGAATGATAGTCTGCGCCAGCTGATAAGCTGTCATTCCATAGGTTTTCAGATAATGTGTCACGTCCATAAACACTTCATCAATCGAATATACATGAATATCTTCCGGCGCCACATATTTCAGATATATATCATAGATCCGCGTACTGTATTTCACATAAAGTGCCATCCGCGGAGGTGCCGCAATATACGACAATTCCGGCTCACCGGTTTTTCGGCTGCGGTTTACCTGTTTTACTTTCTGAACCACTTCAAAAAGCCTGGCTCTTCCCGGAATCCCATATTTTTTCAGGGATGGAGAAACTGCCAGGCAGATGGTTTTTTCCGTGCGGCTTTCATCCGCCACCACCAGATTGGTGGTCAGCGGATCAAGTCCACGCTCCACACATTCTACGGATGCATAAAATGATTTCAGATCAATTGCGATATACTGCGGCATACCTTTCCTCTCCCCAAACAGACATTCGTGTATGCTCTCATTATATCAAAATCCGATAAGATTGCAACGCTATTTACATTCCGTCACAAACACTTCACATTTCTCTAAAATCAGCTTATTTTCAGCATTTGTTCGTTTTTTATTTGATAAAAGTACCTTTTTTGCCGGAACTTCCCAATCCAGTTCTATGGTATCTGTTCCAAAATTTGCCGCTACCAGAACCCGGCGCCCCTGCAGGATGCGGTAATATGCCATTACGTGATCTGCATTCTCATATGCCGGCTCAAATTTTCCATAAGTAAACAACTCCCGATATTCCCCGGATTTGCGCAATGCGATAAGCTTTCTGTAATAATGCAGAACCGAATCCAGCTGCCCTTCCTCTTTTTCCACATTGATCACCGGATAATTATCATTGACTTTCAGCCATGGAGTTCCCGAGGTAAAGCCCGCCTGCGGCGCATCCTTCCACTGCATCGGCGTCCGTGCATTGTCCCTGCTCATGACCGAACATACGGCAAGTGCTTCTGCATCCGAAAGTCCGGCCTCACGCGCCATCCTGTACTGGTCTTTGGTACTGATATCATCGAATTCATCCACACTGTTCCATCTGGCATTCTGCATGCCAATCTCCTGCCCCTGATAAATAAACGGAATTCCACGCAGCAGAACACTTACTGTACCAAGCATCTTTGCCCCGTCCGCATTTTGCGCATAATCCGGCAGAAAACGGGAAACGCCGCGCGGCTCATCGTGATTTTCAATGATATTTGCCTCGAACCCGACATTCTGTACCCGCATCTGGGAATCTGTGATTGCTTTTTTCCACGCATCAAAAGAAATTGGTGGCGCATCGTACCATCCGTGTTTCCCGTCACTGAGCATATGGGCGCTGAAATCAAAAATTGTAGAAAAATGTCCATTTTCTCCAATAAAGTCCGGCAGGTCTTCCACCCCAATGTTAAATACTTCCCCTACCGTAAATGCATCCTTTTTGGCAAATGTATGATTCTTTAAATCTTCAAGCAGCGCATCGACACCTTCTACATTTTCGACCATACGCCAACAGCTTGCCAGTCCATCGTCACCATCCGGCTCCATATCCGGAAATGCCAGATCTTTTTTAATATTGATGATCGCATCAATCCGAAAACCTGCCAGTCCTTTGTCCAGCCACCAGTTGATCATCCGGTAGATTTCTTCCCTCAGTTTTGGATTTTCCCAGTTTAAATCCGGCTGCTCCTTTGCGAACATATGGAAATAATATTTGTCCGATCCCGGTACCGGCTCCCAGCAGTTTCCCCCGAAATAAGAACGGTAATTGCTCGGTGGATTTCCATTTTTTCCCTTCCGGAAATAAAAATAATCGGCATACGGTCCGTCCGGATCCGCCAGTGCTTTCTGAAACCATTCATGCTTGTCGGAGCAGTGATTGACAACCAGATCCATAATCAGATACATATCTCTCTTTTTGGCCTCCGCAAGCAGTTCGTCGAATTCCTCCATCGTTCCGAATTCTTCAGCGATTGCATAATAGTCCGAAATATCATAGCCCTGATCCACAAACGGGGACTTATAGATTGGAGAAAGCCAGATAATGTCAACTCCCAGCTCCTTTAAATAGTCCAGTTTGGAAATAATGCCCCGCAGGTCACCGATCCCATCTCCGTTTGTATCGCAAAAACTCTTTGGATAAATCTGATATGCCACCTTGTCATGCCACCATTTTTTCTGCATGTCCATGTCCTCCTTCGCCTGTATCTCCATGTCCTTTGACAATTTGTTTCTGTAACATTATACTGTCATTATAGTTTGGAATTTCAAAATTATCTTGCATAATTCTTACTTTTTATAACACAATACTGCTCTCATAAGACAAAGGAGAATTTTCCATGAAACGGTTACAGACACTTGCCCTTGAACAGAAAGAAGATGCCCGTCACGGTGACGCGACCTTCCCCATACAGAAATATATCACTTCTTTAAAGCCGGATTATCCGGTCGTGACAACGCACTGGCACGAAGAGGCTGAATTTACACTCATCACCGCAGGAGATGCCAGCTACCAGATCGACCTTACTTCCTACGCTGTGGAAAAAGACGATCTGATTTTTATCCCGCCTCTGTTGCTGCACTCGGTCTCCCGCGGACAGTCTGCGCTTTACCAGTCCGAAACCTATGTGTTTCACATGAACTTTCTCGGTGGAAATGCGACCGATATCTGCTCCACCCGTTATCTGATGCCACTGACCAATGAAGAACTGTCGGTTCCCTGTCTGATCCGT